>Ga0207426_1000639_pt1 | contig 43792 bp, 41 predicted proteins | sample AraplaMF_Cvi_mMS_FD_184265 | JGI IMG/M metagenome (GOLD analysis project Ga0207426, IMG submission 184265) | Arabidopsis root microbial communities from the University of North Carolina, USA - plate scrape MF_Cvi_mMS (SPAdes) (version 2) | ecosystem: Host-associated > Plants > Roots > Endosphere... | reverse complement strand
CATGCCCTGGCGCCACCAGTTCGCAATGATCGCCTCCGAAGGCTCGGCCCCGTCGAGGTTGTAACCGTAGAACGGGTTCTCAGGGACGAACCGGAAGAACTGCGACCGGTTGCCCAGCACGCCCGCTCGGATCGCATCGAACCACTCCGGCGGCTGACCGGACGGGTTTTCCTCGCTCCGGTACATGTTCGGCGTCAGGGAAGCGACCAGTACCGCCTTCGAGACGCGCTCCGGGTGGCGAGCGACATAGCGAGCCACCTCACCGCCACCTGTGGAGTGGCCGATGTGGATCGCGTCGCGCAGGTTGAGGTGCTCGGTCAGGGCCGCGAGGTCGGCAACCCAGTGGTCCATGTCGTTGCCGGTGCCGGGCTGGTCGGATCGGCCGTGGCCGCGCCGGTCGTGGGCGATCACCCGGTAGCCCTGGCGAAGGAAGAAGGTCATCTGGGCGTCCCAATCGTCCGCCGACAGCGGCCAGCCGTGGCTGAAAACGATCGGCTGGCCTGAGCCCCAGTCCTTGTAGAAGATGTTTACGCCGTCCGTGGTAGTGATTGTAGGCATCGAGTCTCTCCCTCTGCGCTGTTAAACATTCCTTTGAAGGTCAAAATAATCAATTAGAGCCATTCATCCACGCTCCACTGCAATAATCAACGCAATATTGCCACGCATGCCTCATCTTTCTTTTCGAAGCGCAGGCGAAATACTCCGGTGAGGCGCGTTCGATTGTATCCCGAAATTGCGACGTTAATTAAATCCCCCTTCTATCGAAGACAAATACCTTGTACGTTCGAGCTATGCCTTAAAGGTATAGCGAGGATCCGATGGAGCTGAGGCATTTGCGCTATTTTGTTGCTGTTGCGGAGGAGGGAAGCTTACTGACCGCAGCAGAGCGGCGGCTTCACACGTCCCAGCCCTCACTCAGCAGGCAAATTCGCGATCTGGAAACCGAAGTCGGTGTAAAGCTGCTGGAACGGCAGTCGCGCGGCGTGACGCTCACCGCCGCCGGTAAAGTGTTTCTTGATCACGCGCGGCTGGCGTTATTGCAAGTCGAGGCGGCTGCGGAAGGGGCCCGGCGGGCAGAACGGCCAGAAAAGCAGTCGTTCACTATCGGTTTTCTCGCAGGGCAAGAGGTCGTGTGGCTACCCCATGCATTGCGCATTATTCGTGAGGAAGCGCCGGAGGTTGAAATCATATTGTCCAGTCAGTCTTCCCCGGACCTTGCTCTGGCACTGATGCGAGGCAAGCTGGACGTCGCGTTCCTTCGCCCCGAGACGCAGAGTGTTGGTGTGTCCTTCAAGTTTTTAGCCAAGGAGCCACTGATCGCCGTACTGCCGGCGGACCATCGCTTGACGTCGCGCAAAAAGATCCGGCCGCAGGACCTTGCCCGCGAAACTTACGTCAGTTCGGCTAGAATTTCTCCCGTATTGCAATCCGTGATCCAAGATTACGCGTCGAACGTTGGGATCACCCTCAAGGCCGAGTACGAAGGCGAAGGCCTGCCGTCAGCAATGTCGCACGTCGTGTCTACAGGTGGAATAACGCTTATTCCGCTTTATGCGCAAAATATGCTGACGCCAAATGTCGTTGCTAGAGCACTTGAGGGTGTGCCTCCGACAATTGATCTCACGTTAGGATACAACGATTCAAATTCCTCACCTTTGCTCCGCCGATTTTTGTCTCGCTCTGATGAATTAGTCGCCAACGTCCAAAATCAGAGCATCATCCGCTATGCTGAAGTTCCATAGCAGAGATCAAGCTCATGCGATTTCTGCTTGTTGGCGTGCTCCCGAATTTTGTTCAGCATTCTCGAATTTCGGGTATCGACCCATCTCGACTTTTCCGATCAAGGAGCGCGAGGCAAAAGTGGACGGCGGGCTTCACCACTGTCAGAGGTCGACACAATTCAAGGGCTGTGACACCGATTCCTCGCAACCAAGCGGCAATGTCCACACCAGCTCTCCTGTGGCTGAATTCGGTTCCTCAGTCGCAATACTAACTCAGATGTCGGGGAAATGCTCTCTAGACCCAAATCCGTCGAAGCTGAAGATCTTACTCGAAGAGTTGGTGGTTGGTCGCATAGTTACCGCTTGCTCACCGCTTTTGGCCGCAAAGCGGAAGAAACGCTCCTAGTGATCACGCGTCCGCATTGGGGCAGGGATGGCGCTAATCTTTCCTCGCTGGATGTCTGTTATCGCGTGTGAGCGCCAAAAAGCTGCCGGTCGGCTTACGGCCCCAATGCGGTCACTAATCCAACCCGACGCCAATCTCTCCTACTGGCGCACAGTTGCCATAACCCTGTCAGTCTGGTGGGATTTGATACCGAATCCTGGAGCTTCCAACATCATCGCACGGAAAACGTCGAAAGCAGGCTACGCGCATATATCGTGGCATCAGCCCCGACCGCAGCAAAATCGGATAAGCAACCGCGCACCGCAAGAGCGGTGAAACGCGACGGACGGACACTCTCTGACGGTCAGTGCAGGCTGACCGTCTTCAACTCGTCCTCGGCAGCCTTGAAGAAGGTGCTGGAGCGGTTGTCCGTCAAGAGGATCGGCGTGCCGTCGGCGCCGAAGAGTGCCCAGAGATCGACGTTCGGATCGATATCCGGCGCCTCGGGAAAGCACTTGGCGACCTCTTCGGTGCGCATTTTTCTGATGTAGGCGACCTCGCCGTTGCCGATGTGGGCAAGCTCGGATTTGGTCAAGTGAGACGTGGCTTCTTTCATCAACATTCCTGTTCCTCCGGGAGAAGGGACCAACGGTTCGACAAACCGTTGTGCTACTGTGAGACCGAAATGTTAATTTTCTTGACCATGCGCGCGGGTTCCGGACGAATTAGATCGACGGAGAGCAGACCGTTCTTCAGGCCGGCGCCGAGTACCTGCATGCCGTCGGCAAGAACGAAGGTGCGCTGGAACTGGCGGGCGGCGATGCCGCGGTAGAGATAGTCCCGTTCGCCCTGCTCCACTTGGCGGCCGCGGATCAGAAGCTGGTTCTCCTCAATGGAGACATCGAGTTCCTCCTCGCTGAAACCGGCGACGGCAAGGGTGATGCGCAGACGTTCCGGGGCGCCGTTGTCGGCGGCGATGCGCTCGATATTGTAGGGCGGATATCCGTCGCTCGCCTTGGAAATGCGCTCCAGCGTCTTTTCCATGGCATCGAAGCCCAGAAGCAGCGGGCTGGCGAAAGGGGTAATGCGGCTCATCTCTTTTCAAGTCCTTGATGCAAGCGACCATCCCGGACCTTAAACGCAGCGTCCGGATGCCGCTAATATGGGGAGAGCAGTCCAGTGCTGCAAGGCACGGTGCGACGTGCCGGCGCCACCTCACAATTTTAAAGCGGTGCCGCCGGCTGCTTGCTTGACAAAGCGGCGGCTGCCTCGCATCAAAACATGCCCGCACGGACTGTGCTGATTTGTGACGGGAAATGAACAAATCGGTGCATGCCGAGGCAAAGCGCACCCGCGAGGATGGAACGATCGGAATGGCAAGCGCAAGAAAGATCATCATCGACACGGATCCCGGCCAGGACGATGCGGCCGCCATCATGCTGGCCTTCGGCAGTCCCGAGGAGCTGGAGGTGGTGGGGATCACGACGGTCGCCGGCAACGTGCCGCTTTCCTTCACCAGCCGCAATGCGCGCATCGTCTGCGAGCTCTGCGGCCGGCGGGAGACAAAGGTTTTCGCCGGCGCCGACGCGCCGATCGCCCGCAAGCTGGTGACGGCCGAACATGTGCACGGCAAGACCGGCCTCGACGGGCCCGACCTCAGCGAGCCGACGATGGCGCTGCAGCCCGACCATTCGGTCGATTTCATCATCGAGACGCTGCGCGGCGAGCCGACAGGCACGGTGACGCTCTGCACGCTCGGGCCGCTCACCAATATCGGCCTGGCCTTCCAGAAGGCGCCCGACATCGTTCCCCGCATCCGCGAACTGGTGATGATGGGCGGCGGCTTCTTCGAGGGCGGCAACATCACCCCGGCCGCCGAATTCAACATCTATGTCGACCCCGAGGCCGCCGATATCGTCTTTCGCTCAGGCGTGCCGATCGTGATGATGCCGCTTGACGTCACTCACCAATTGCTGACCCGCAAGGACCGGGTGAAGCGCATGGCCGAGATCGGCACGGCGCCTGTTAAGGCCATGGTCGAGATGCTGGAATTCTTCGAGCGGTTCGATATCGAGAAATACGGCTCCGACGGCGGGCCGCTGCACGACCCGACCGTGATCGCCTATCTGCTGAAGCCGGAGCTCTTCAGGGGTCGGGACTGCAATGTCGAGATCGAGGTCCGGTCCGAACTCACCGTCGGCATGACCGTCGTCGACTGGTGGCATGTGACCGAGCGCAAGCGCAATGCCAAGGTCATGCGCCATGTCGATGCGGACGGCTTCTTCGATCTGCTGATCGAACGTTTCGCCCGCATCTGAAGCTTTGGTTTCCTTTCCTGAGCGGAAGGGAAACGTCCTTAAGCGTCCTTCTCGTCGAAGACGGAGTTGGTTTCGGCTTCGGCCGGCTTGGGGCCGCCCTTGGCGACGCCGACCATGGCCGGGCGCAGCACGCGTTCGCCGATGGTGAAGCCTGCCTGCACGACCTGGACGACCGTATTGTTCGGCACGTCGGGGTTGGGCACCTCGAACATCGCCTGATGGAAATTCGGATCGAACTTCTGGCCGACCGGCTCCAGCTTGCGAACGCCGTGGCGCTCAAGAGCCGACAGCATGGCGCGCTCGGTCATCTCGACACCTTCGATCAGGGTGCTGAGGCCGGCATCGGCCGCAGCCTTCGTCTCCGGAGAGATGGCATCAAGCGCGCGGCGCAGATTGTCCGAGACGGCTAGCATGTCGCGCGCAAAGCCCGCGACGGAATAGGACTTGGCGTCCTTCACTTCGCGCTCGGTGCGCCGGCGCAGATTGTCCATCTCGGCGGCAAGGCGCAGATAGCGGTCGCGCAGCTCACCGTTTTCGGCTTTCAGAAGCTCGAGCGGGTCCGGCTGGGCAGCCTCTTCCTGCGCAATATCGTTCTCGACGTAGGCGGCAGCGTCGGCTGCGGCATCGGCCGCAGTTGCGTCAGGTCCGTTTTTCGTCGTGTCATCGGTCATGACGGTCTCCGGTTGGTGTCTTCAGATGCGCCCGATATCGAGGTTTGACCGAAAAAAATCAAGTCTGCGTGACAAAGAAGCGAAAATTCCGCACGTTCGCCAGTTGCGGCGTCAAAGCTGATTGCGCGAAAGGCGGGAGACGAGCTGGGCGGTGTAATCCACCATCGGCACGATGCGGGAATAATTGAGCCGCGTCGGGCCGATGACGCCGACGGCACCGACGATGCGATCGTCATCGTCACGATAGGGCGCGACGATCAGCGACGAGCCGGACAGCGAGAAGAGCTTGTTTTCCGAACCGATGAAGATGCGCACGCCGGAACCGGTTTCGGCGAGATTGAGAATCTCGATCAGGCTGTCCTTCTTCTCGAGATCGTCGAACAGCAAGCGCAGCCGGTCGAGATCCTCGGCGCCGGCCAGCCCCTCGAGCAAGTTGGCGCGGCCGCGGATGATCAGTTGCGCGGGCTTGCCCTCGTCCGGGCTGCCGGCCCAGACAGCGATGCCGCGCTCGACGAGATCGCGCGACAGGGCATCGAGCTCGTGGCGGACGTCATCCTTCAGCCGGCTCAACTGCTTGCGGAGTTCCGGCAGCGTCTGGCCGGACATATGGGCATTGAGAAAATTCGCCGCCTCGGTCAGTTGCGAGGAGGTGACGCCCGCCGGCAGCTCGATGATGCGGTTTTCCACCTGATCGTGATCGCCGACGAGCACGGCCAGCGCCTTGGTCGGTTCGAGCCGGATGAACTCGACATGTTTCAGCACCGGATCGCTTTTCGAGGTGATGACGAGGCCGGCGCCGCGCGAAATGCCGGACAGCATGCGGCTTGCCTCGTTCATCATCGATTCCACCGGATTGCCGCCGCTTTCGGCCCGCACCTGCCGGTCGATGTTGGCGCGCTCCTCGGCAGAGAGGTCGCCGACCTGCATGAAGGCATCGACGAAGAAACGCAGGCCGATCTGGGTCGGCAGCCGTCCGGCGCTGACGTGCGGCGAATAGATCAGGCCGAGTTCTTCGAGATCGCTCATGACGTTGCGCACCGAGGCCGGCGACAGCGACATCGGCAGAAGACGGGACAGGTTGCGCGAACCGAGCGGCTCGCCACTTTCCAGATAACCTTCGACGATGCGCCGAAAAATTTCCCTGGAGCGCTCGTCCAGTGCGGCAACAGCATCCGAAACCGACGTCGACCTGATGCCCATGAAGCTTAAGAACCCGCGCTGATGATACTTCCCGAAAAGTAAGTCAAACTCGCACCCGTGGCAAAAGGGAATTTGCAAATAGGCGCCGCCAATCGTAGAAGCGGTCAACAAACCCCAGGAGATAAGAATGCGGCCTTCAGGCAGAAAAATCGACCAGATGCGCAAGGTCTCGTTCGAGCGCAATTTTTCCAAGCATGCGGAAGGCTCCTGCCTGGTCAAGTTCGGCGATACGCATGTGCTCTGCACGGCCAGCCTTGAAGAAAAGACGCCGCCCTGGCTGCGCAATACCGGCAAGGGCTGGGTCACCGCCGAATATGGCATGCTGCCGCGGGCGACCGGCGAACGGATGAAGCGCGAGGCCGCCGCCGGCAAGCAGGGCGGCCGCACCCAGGAAATTCAGCGGCTGATCGGCCGGTCGTTGCGCGCCGTCGTCGACCTGCAGGCGCTCGGCGAACGGCAGATCACGCTCGACTGCGACGTCATCCAGGCCGATGGCGGCACGCGGACCGCCTCGATCACCGGCGGCTGGATTGCGCTTTACGATTGCCTGAAATGGATGGAAAGCCGCAACATGATCAAGGTTGACCGGGTCCTGAAGGATCATGTCGCCGCCATCTCCTGCGGTATCTTCGCCAGCCAGCCGGTGATCGATCTCGATTACCTCGAAGATTCCTCGGCCGAGACCGATGCGAACTTCGTCATGACCGGCACCGGCGGGATCGTCGAGATCCAGGGCACGGCCGAGGGCACGCCGTTCAGCGAGGGCGAATTCACCTCGCTGATGCAGCTTGCCAGAAACGGCATCGGCGAACTGGTGGCGCTGCAGAAGCAAGCCGTCGAAGGATGAACCCCATGCTGGAAGGCATGTTGGAAACGGCGCTCTATGCGCGGGATCTCGATCAGGCCGAGGCGTTTTACGAAGACGTCCTCGGACTGGAGAAGATCGCCCGCGCCGCCAACCGGCATGTCTTCTTCCGCTGCGGGCCCGGCGTTCTGTTAATCTTCAACCCCGAGGAAACGGTGAAGCCGCCGGCGCCTGATGCCCTGCAGGTGCCGCCGCACGGCACCACCGGCCAGGGCCATGCCTGTTTCCGGGTATCCGGCCGCAATATCGACGCCATGGCCGAGAAGCTGACGGCGGCGGGCGTGGCGATCGAATCCGAGGTGCGCTGGCCGAACGGCGGCCGCTCGATCTATTTCCGCGATCCGGCCGGCAACAGCCTGGAATGCGCAGAGGCTAAAATCTGGGGCATCGAACAGGATATCTGAATGCGCAAGCTTGAAACGAAGACCATCGTCGTCGCCAGCCACAATGCCGGCAAGATCCGCGAGATCCAGGAATTGATCGGGCCGCTCGGCTTCACCGCCAAATCGGCGGCGGAGCTGAATTTCGTCGAGCCTGACGAGACCGGCACGAGTTTTGAGGAGAATGCGACGATCAAGGCGGTCGCCTCGGCCAATGCCGCGGGCATGCCGGCGCTTTCAGACGATTCCGGACTGGTGGTCGACGCGCTCGGCGGCGATCCCGGCGTCTACACCGCCAACTGGGCGGAGAGGGCCGACGGCACGCGTGATTTCGACATGGCGATGGCCAAGGTGGAAAAGGCGCTGCAGGATGCCGGCGCGACGAAGCCGGAACAGCGCACCGCACGTTTCATCAGCGTGCTCTGCCTCGCCTGGCCGGACGGGCACACGGAGCTGTTCCGTGGCGAGGTGGAAGGCAGCGTCGTCTGGCCGCCGCGCGGCACCCAGGGCTTCGGCTACGATCCGGTCTTCCAGCCTAAGGGTTACGACATCACCTTCGGCGAAATGAGCGGCGAGGAAAAACACGGCTGGAACGTCGGCAAGCCGCAAGCGCTGTCGCACCGGGCCCGCGCCTTCAAACTCTTCGTCGAAACCTGCCTGGAGGCATAAGGTCGGTACGTGGGCACATCAGACACGCCAAGCAGCTCGCGCGATGCAGCACTTTTGCCCGATACCGGTGAGCCGGGCTTCGGCGTCTATGTGCATTGGCCCTTCTGTGCGGCGAAGTGTCCCTATTGCGATTTCAACAGCCATGTGCGCCACCAGCCGGTGGATCAGGAGCGCTTCACCGCTGCCTTCTTGAAGGAGATGGCAACCGTTCGGGCGATGAGCGGGCCGAAGACGGTGACCAGCATCTTCCTCGGCGGCGGCACGCCCTCGCTGATGAAGCCGGAAACGGTCTCGGCCATTCTCGACGGCATTGCCCGGCACTGGCACGTGCCTGCCGGCATCGAAATCACCATGGAGGCCAACCCTTCGAGCGTCGAGGCCGACCGCTTCCGCGGCTATCGGGCCGCCGGCGTCAATCGTGTCTCGCTCGGCGTGCAAGCGCTGAATGATCGGGACCTGAAATTCCTCGGCCGTCTGCATGATGTCGCCGACGCGCTGAAAGCAATCCGGCTGGCGCGCGACATTTTTCCCCGCATGTCCTTCGATCTGATCTATGCCCGGCCGCAGCAGACGGTCGAGGAATGGGAGAAAGAGCTGAAGGAGGCTATCTCCTATGCGGTCGACCATCTCTCCCTCTATCAGCTGACCATCGAGGAAGGCACGCCCTTCTACGGCCTGCACAAGGCGGGCAAGCTGGTCGTGCCGGACGGCGAGCAATCGGCATTGCTCTACGAGGCGACGCAGGAGATCACCGCGCGCGAGGGCATGCCGGCCTATGAGGTTTCCAATCACGCCCGGCCGGGTGCCGAAAGCCGGCATAACCTGACCTACTGGCGTTACGGCGATTATGCCGGCATCGGCCCCGGCGCCCATGGCCGGCTGACACGCGGCCCGGAGAAGATCGCCACGGCGACCGAGCGCAAGCCGGAAGCCTGGCTCGACATGGTCGAGCGCGACGGCCACGGCATTCTCGACGAGGAGCGGCTCGGCTTCGAGGAACAGTCCGACGAGCTCTTGCTGATGGGGCTGCGGCTCCGGGAAGGTGTCGATCTTGCCCGCTGGCAGCAGCTTTCGGGCCGCGACCTCGACCCGAAACGCGAGGAATTCCTGCTGGAACACAAATTCATCGAGCGGATCGGCAATTCACGCCTGCGCTGCACGCCGTCCGGCATGCTGATCCTCGACTCCGTCGTCGCCGATCTCGCCTGCTGACCTCAATACGACGAGCGAATTTACAACGCGGCGGCATCGATATCGCCGCCGCGCTGGAGCGCATTTATCAGCCGTGGCTGGTCGCGCCTGACTTGAACAGGCTGCCGGTCGGCGTCTTCAAGAACATCTCCAGCGGAATATGCTCCTGGTGCAGGAAGCCGGTCGCCGGCAGCAGGCCGTCGCGGACCATTTCGATGACGGCCACGACCGAGGCCGAGGTCGTCCAGGCAATTGCGGTGCGGCGGGCGCCGGCAATCTCGATCGGGTAATAGGCGCGCACGAATTCCTTGCGGCGCAGGCTGCCATTCTCCGTCCCTTCGGCGGCGACATGGACATAAACGACATCGTCTTCAACCGGCGGCTTGGCGTTGGTCAGGATCTCGCCGGCGAGCTTGCGCTTGTCGCGCATCAGCAGCTCGTGGAAGAAGAAGTTCATCAGCTCCATATGGCCGGGATAACGCATCGTCTTGTAATCGAGATTGTCGATCTTGCCGAGCATGGTGTCGCACATGGTGCCAAGACCGCCCGAGGTGGTGAAGGCTTCGAGCTTGACGCCGCCGACATAGACGGTCTCGTGCCATTCCATCGGCGAGACCAGCTTGCGGACACCGCCCTCGATCACCTCGCAGTCGTTCAGATATTCGTTGACGACGCCCTCGGGCGACCAGTTGAAGGCGTAGCCGAGCAGCCCGGTCGGGTGCTGCGGCAGGGCGCCGACGCGCATGCGGATCGAACGGCAGCGATCGAAGCCGTCGGCCAGGCTCGCGCCGACGATACCGACGAAACCCGGCGCCAAGCCGCATTGCGGCGCCATCAGGCCGCGGGCGGTCTTCGACAGTTCGATGATGAAATTGGTCGTGGGAACATCTTCGGTCAGATCGAAATAATGAATGCCGGCAAGATGGGCGGCGCGCGCCAACTCGATGTTCAAATGATAAGGCAGGCAGGAGAGCACCGCCTCGACACTGGAGAGCAGCTCGCCGATCACCGCGGGATCTGAAATATCGCCGGTGCGGCACTTGAAGGGGACGTCGCTCAGCGGCAGCTGCGCATCGACGCCGATCACCTCGAAGCCGCCTTCATGCAACAGCGTTGCCGCCAGCCGTCCGACCTTGCCCAGGCCGAGAACGGCGATCTTTTCGAAACTCATTCATTCCTCCCACGCGCTCATTTCAGCGCTTCAGTCTTTGACATGCACTGGATGCGCCGGAGGTATAGAATAAAAAACTTATAAAGGAAAACGGCCGGAATCGCTTCCGGCCATCGAACTCAGAAGAGAATCGTCGATTATTCGTTGATCAGCCGCTTCAGAAGCTCGACTTCGTGCGAAAGCTTGGTGTCTCCCGAAATCAGTTCCTCGATCTTGCGCACGGCATGCAGCACGGTCGTGTGATCACGACCGCCGAAACGGCGGCCGATCTCCGGGAAGGAGCGCGGCGTCAGCGTCTTCGACAGATACATGGCGATCTGGCGCGGCTTGACGATGACGCGGGTGCGGCGGTTCGAGACCAGTTCCTGGCGCGAGACGTTGTAGTGCCTGGCGACGATGCGCTGGATATCCTCGATGCGCACCCGGCGCGGCTCGCCGGAGCCGACCAGATGGGCGAGCAGTTCGTCCACGCGCTCGATCGACAGGTTCGGCTCGAAGGAGCGGCGGAAGACCAGTTGGTTGAAGGCGCCTTCGAGTTCGCGGCCGCTGGCCGTGACGTTGCGGGCGACATGCTGGAGCAGTTCGGCCGGAATTTCGAGTGATGGATCTTCGAGCCGGGCTGCAGCAAGGCGACGCCTGAGGATTTCGAGACGCATCTCGTAATCCGGCGCGTCGAATTCGATCGCGACACCGCCCTGCAGGCGCGAGCGGACGCGGGGATCGAGCGACTCCAGCTCCCAGGGCGCACGATCGGCAGCAACGACGACCTGCTTGGCGCTGTCGAGCAGCATGTTGAGGAGATGGCAGAATTCATGCTGGATCATCTTGCCCTGCAGGAACTGCATGTCGTCGATGATCAGGAGATCGATGTTGCGCAGCGAATCCTTCAGCGTCAGCGCATCATTGTCGCGGATTGCGGTGGCGAAGCGCCACATGAAATATTCGGCCGTCAGATAGACGACGCGCAGCGCCCTCGGGTTCTGCACCGCCGCATTGGCAACCGCCTGCAGCAGATGGGTCTTGCCGAGGCCGACTGTCGAATGGATGAAGAGCGGATTGAAGCGCACGGCGCCGGAACCGGCTTCCGCGATCGTCTTGGCAGCCGCAAGCGCGACCCGGTTCGAGCTGCCTTCCACGAAGGTATCGAAGGTGAAGCGGCTATCGAGCGGCGAGCCAAAGAGCGGCGAACCGAAGCTTGCGGGCCTTGCCGCAGCAACAGCCGACACCGCCTGCTGGACGGCCTGACCGGCCGGCTGGGCGCTCGTCGGGCGGCGCATCTGGGGGGCAACGACCGGCTCGGGCTGAACCGCCTCGTCGAGCGCCTTGGTGCCGCTGCGCGTTGCCGTGCGCACCAGGACTTCGATCTTGAGAATTTCCGGGTCCTCGGCCTGGAACAGACCGGTGATGAGATCGAGATAACGATTGTTGATCCACGACTTCAGGAAGGTCGTGGGAACCGAGAGGCGAACGACGCTCTTCGATACCGAATGCAGCTTCAGCCTGGCGAACCAGCTGGCATAGACGTCAGGACCGACCTGGGCCTTCAAGCGCGCGCTGACGCGCTCAAACAAGATGCTGTGCTTCATGTCCGCCTTTGCTTCCCCCACTTCCAGGCGAATGGTGCCGAACGTCTGCGGTGCCGCATCCCCATTGTCGAGCCCGCCCGTCGTCATCGTATTCATGTGCATAATGCCGCCTTTCAATTCCACCGGGCGGCTTCCGCTAAAATAGCCGCCCGATCATTCCCCGCTTTGGCGGGCTGACGGCATCCTCATGAAGCCGCTCACCTGCCGGTTCACTCAAACACTGCCCCCGAAGGGACCGGCAACAGAATTCCGTTGCAGGGACCGCATTCATGCGGAACCTTCAGCGGCTTTCCGTGCCAGGCTGGCGGTCGATCCTCGTTTTCGGCCGACCAGCCCGAACGCAATATCACTTTAACCCTCTCCTGCGGTCTCGCCTTAAACGTGTGGCCGCTGAAGGCACAAAACATCCCCGCTCCGTAACAGCCACGTTACGGCCCAAATCCGTCAAGTGCTTGAAAAAACGGAAACGCAATGCTCCGTAACAAGGGGCACAAACTTATCGCCCTGCCGACGTGGCAGTTAAGACCGAGCCTCTGCAGGTGATGTCCGCGCCCTTTGTTGAAAGCCATTTAGGCAGGATCAAAAGGCAATATCAACGATGAATTTTACGCAAAATTAAGAAGCGGCCATTGACTCCGCCTGCCCTTTTCGGGCGTCACACCAGCGTCAAAAAAGAATCGCTTTTGAATCAAGGAGATTCCCCGTTCGGGCTATTTTGACACGCATGGAAAGAAAAAAAATAAAAATCTTCTTGACTCACCCCTGACCCCGAAAGCGTGGGGTAGAGTCGCGCGGCGTGAAAGCATCCTAGCGCAAGCCATTGTTTTTAAACAATTTTTCCTGTCATGGCACTGACACGAAACAGTCGTGAGATTAACCATGCAGGGGCTGATTGGCGGAATCGAAAAAGCCCGGTAAAATTACCGGGCTAATCATAAAGAGGAAGTCGTTAAAGGAAGATTATGCGGTCGTGGTGACCGAAAGAGCCTTCACACGAGCAGCCAGGCGCGAAACCTTGCGCGATGCCGTATTGGAGTGCAGCACACCCTTGCTGGCGGCGCGGGCAAGCTCGGGCTGAGCCGCCAGGAAAGCTTCCTTCGCCTTGGCGGCGTCACCGGATGCGATGGCCTCTTCGACCTGGCGAACGAAAGTACGAACGCGCGAGCGACGAGCCTTATTGACGTCGGTACGGCGGGCGATCTTGCGGGTCGCTTTTTTCGCCGAAGTTGTATTGGCCATGGATGCCTCTCTCAAGAATTCGAACAAACTCCGCCATTACCGCGGGCCCTGCGGCCACAAAATCCAGCAATGCGGGAGCAATCGCGGAAAACCAAACCGGCTTTCCGAACCGTGGGCGGGCATATAACTCCAAAGCCGGCCCACGTCAACGCGGATTTTCAAGCTTTACCACCGGCAAGCGCCAAAAAGCATTCAACGGTGCGTAAAAGCCGGTTTGCGCTTCTCGACGAAGGCCGCCATGCCTTCTTTCTGGTCGTCGGTGGCAAAGAGACTGTGAAACAGCCGGCGCTCGAAACGCAAGCCCTCCTCCAGCGTCGTCTCGAATGCGCGGTTGACTGCCTCCTTGGCCATCAGGACCGAGGGACGCGACAGCGAGGCGATCTTTTCGGCCGCGGCAAAAGCCTCGTCGAGCAGACGCTCGGGCGCCACCACACGCGAAACGAGTCCCGATCGTTCGGCTTCCGCCGCATCCATCATCCGGCCGGTCAGGATGAGGTCCATCGCCTTCGCCTTGCCGACGGCGCGGGTCAGCCGCTGCGAGCCGCCCATGCCGGGAATGACGCCGAGGGTGATTTCCGGCTGGCCGAACTTCGCCGTCTCCGAGGCGATGATGAAATCGCACATCATGGCGAGTTCGCAGCCGCCGCCGAGCGCAAAACCGCTGACGGCAGCGATGACAGGCTTGCGCGCCTTGGCGACATCATCCCAGCCGCTGATGAAATCACTCTTATAGATGTCGGCAAACTGAAGCGCCTGCATTTCCTTGATATCGGCGCCGGCGGCAAAGGCGCGCTCGGAACCGGTGAGCACGATCGCGCCGACCGTCTCATCGGCGTGGAAGCCGGCATAGGCCACCTTCAGCTCCTTCAGCACGGTGGAGTTCAGGGCATTCAGCGCCTGCGGACGGTTCAGCGTGACGAGGCCGACATTGCCTCGGGTTTCGACGATCAGGGTCTCGTAGGTCATGCTGTTCTCCCGGTTTCTCACTCTTACTTCTGGCAGGCGGCGCAATAGAAGGTGGAGCGACCCGCCTGGACGATGCGGGCGACCGTACCGCCGCAGCCGGGCATGCGGCAAGCCTGACCTTCGCGATCGTAGACGGAGAAGGAATGCTGGAAGTAGCCGAGCGATCCGTCGGTCTGGATATGGTCACGCAGCGACGATCCGCCGGCCGCGATCGCATCGGCGATGACGTCGCGGATCGAGGCGACGAGCAGGTCGAGCTGCGCCTTCGGCCGGCCGGCCGCCGTCACCAGCGAGCCGGCGGCGCGGACCGGCGAAAGATGCGAGCGCCACAGCGCCTCGCAGACATATATATTGCCGAGACCGGCAATGTTCTTCTGGTCGAGCAGCGCGCTCTTCAGCGGCTGCGCCTTGTCGCGGAAGCGGTCGGCGAGATAGGCGGCGCCGAGTTCGTTTCCCGTCGGCTCCGGGCCGAGATCGCGGAAGAAGGGATGGGCGGCAAGATCGGCGCGCCCCACCATATCCATGAAGCCGAAACGGCGCGGATCGTTGTAGACGACGCGGCGTGGGCCGCTTGCACCCTGCAAATGGAAGACGACGTGATCGTGCTTCTCGTCCTTCGAGCGGGCATGATGGAATTCGCCTGGCGCAGCGGAGGCAACCCCCTCCTCGATGCGGCCCTCCTCGATGCGAAAGGAACCGGACATGCCGAGGTGGGAAATCAGCGTGTTGCCGTCGTCGAGGTCGACCAGCAGATATTTGGCGCGGCGGCCAAGACCGACAATAGTGCGGCCGGAAACCCTGTCGGCGAAAGCGTCGGGAAAGGGGAAGCGCAGATCGCCGCGCCGCAGTTCCAGCCTGGTGATGCGCGTGCCTTCCATCGCCGGCGTCAGGCCGCGTTTCACCGTTTCGACTTCTGGCAATTCCGGCATCTTAACCCATCTATATCTAACGTGTTTCAACCGACGACGATGTGCGCTATAGCGCCAGTGTGCCGCGGAGAACGCGGTCCATAGATAACGTCGCGCACGGTCTTTCGCTATGGCCGCCGCGCCCGAATCTTCAGGAATGGAGCAGTCTGATGTCAGAAAGCCGCACTTCCGCCGATGGCGGCATGGAGACCTCCTACGGCTTCCGCGAGGTGCCTGACGGCGAGAAGCAGGGCCTGGTCAACCAGGTGTTCCACAAGGTCGCCAAGCGCTACGACATCATGAACGACGTCATGTCGATGGGCATGCACCGCGCCTGGAAGGATGCGATGATTTCGGCGCTGAACCCACGCAAGGAGCCGGGTTACAAGGTGCTCGACGTCGCCGGCGGCACGGGTGATATCGCCTTCCGCATCGTCGAGGCTTCGGGCCGGCAGGCGCATGCTACCGTGCTCGACATCAACGGTTCGATGCTCGGCGTCGGTGCCGAGCGGGCGGAAAAGAAGAAGCTTTCCGGCAATCTCACCTTCGTCGAGGCGAATGCCGAGGAACTGCCTTTCGAGGCCGGCAGCTTCGATGCCTATACGATCGCCTTCGGCATCCGCAACGTGCCGCGGATCGACGTCGCGCTGTCGGAAGCCTATCGCGTCTTGAAACGCGGCGGACGGCTGCTGGTGCTGGAATTTTCCGAAGTCGATATGCCGCTTCTCGACAAGATCTACGACGCCTGGTCGTTCAATGCCATTCCGCAATTCGGCAAGGCGATTACCGGCGATGCCGAACCCTACCAATATCTGGTGGAATCGATCCGCAAGTTCCCGAACCAGGAGAATTTTGCGGCCATGATCCGCCAGGCCGGCTTTTCGCGCGTCACCTACACCAATTTTACCGGCGGCATCGCCGCTCTCCATTCCGGCTGGAAGCTCTGACGCATGACGTCGAAAAATGTAGAGCGGTTTTCGGATAGCGTCGCGAGAGAATCACACAGGACATGAGCACTTTCGGGGCATATTTCAGGCTCGTTCGGGTCGGCTGGATTCTTGTGCGCGAAGGCGTGATCTCGGCGCTGCCGTCGGAGGGCCTGCCGCCCCCGATCAGCCTTGCCAAATCCTTCGTCGGCGTGTTTGCGCGCAACCGCGCCAAGGCGATTGCGCGCAGCGACCGGCTGGCGCAGGCCGTCGAACGGCTCGGCCCCTCCTATGTGAAGATCGGGCAGTTCCTGGCGACGCGGCCGGATGTCGTCGGCGTCGAATTTGCCAACGACCTGTCGCAGCTTCAGGACCGGATGGCCTTCTTTCCCTCGGCCGCCGCCAAGGCCAATATCGAAGGCTCGCTTGGACGGCCGATCGGCGAGCTCTATGCGAGCTTCGGCGAGCCGATCGCCGCCGCCTCGATCGCCCAGGTGCATCCGGCCGAGGTCGAGACATCGGCGGGCCGCAAGAAGGTCGCCGTCAAGATCGTGCGGCCGGGCGTGCGCCAGCGCTTCGCCCATGACATCGAGGCGATGTATCTCGTTGCCCATATGCAGGAGCGTTTCCTGCCTTTCAGCCGGCGGCTGCGGCCGGTCGAGGTGACGAAGACGCTAGAGCAGACGACCAAGGTGGAGATGGATCTTCGCCTGGAGGCGGCCGCCCTTTCCGAGATCGCCGAGAATACCGAAAAAGACCCGGGCTTCCGGGTGCCGAAGGTCGACTGGGAGCGCACCGGGCGCGACGTCATCACCATGGAGTGGATCGACGGCACGAGAATGTCCGACGTCGAGGGCCTGCGGGCGGCCGGCCACGATCTCAACCTGCTTGCCGATACGCTGATCCAGTCGTTCCTGCGCCACACGCTGCGCGACGGCTTCTTCCATGCCGACATGCATCCGGGCAATCTCTTCGTCGATGCCGACGGCATGATCGTCGCCGTCGACATGGGCATCGTCGGGCGGCTGGGCAAGAAGGAGCGGCGGTTCCTCGCCGAAATCCTCTACGGCTTCATCACCCGCGACTATATCCGCGTCGCCGAGGTGCATTTCGAGGCCGGCTATGTGCCCGGCCATCACAATGTCGAGAGCTTCGCCCAGGCGATCCGGGCGATCGGCGAGCCGATCCACGGGCAGCCGGCCGAGACGATCTCGATGGGCAAGCTGCTGACGCTGCTGTTCGAAGTGACCGAACTGTTCGACATGGCGACGCGGCCGGAACTGGTGATGCTGCAAAAGACCATGGTCGTGGTCGAAGGCGTGTCGCGCATGCTCAATCCGCGCTTCAACATGTGGAAGGCCTCCGAGCCCGTCGTCGGCGACTGGATCCGCACCAATCTCGGGCCGAAGCGGATCGCCACCGATATCAAGGACGGGCTGAAGGCAGCGGTCAAGCTCGCCGAAGCCGTGCCGGAAATTGCGGCGAAGACCGAAAAATTCCACCACCAGCTTCTGCATATGAGCGAGCACGGGCTGCGCTTCGATGCGCAGACGGCGGATGCGATCGGCAAGGCCGAGGCGCGCCACAATCGCTCGGCCAGGATCGCGCTGTGGATCATCGCATTGACGCTTCTCTATATTGCCTGGATGCTGAGCTGACCGTCTGCCAAAAACATGCTGTGTTCGGCATTTGGGATATCCCATGTGACGGAGGGCTCGCTTAGTCTCATTTTCAAGGAGATAGGCACATGAAGCACGAACGCCTTGGCATCGAACTTTCCGGACGACCGCTCGGTTTTGCCGAGATGGTGACGATTGGTGCGGGCAAGGCTGCGATTTCGGCTTCGGCGACAGGCATGGCCCGCATCGCGATCGCCCGCGAGATCGTCGAGGATGCGATTGCCTCCGGCATGCCCGTCTACGGCTCGACGACAGGCGTCGGCGCCATGAAGGATGTGGAGTGGTCGGCCGACGAACTCGACACTTTCAATCTCGGCCTGGTGCGCGCCCATCATTTCGGCACCGGCACACCCTTTTCCTGCAACATCGTGCGCAATGCCATGGCGATCCGCATCAATACGGCGCTGACCGGCCAGGTCGGCTGCACGCCGGAGCTGATCGAGGCCTATATCCGGATGCTCGAGGCCGATCTCATCCCGGTCGTGCGCCGCACCGGCTCCATCGGCTGTGCGGATATCGGGCTGATGGGACAGATCGGCGCGGTGCTGACCGGCGTCGGCGAAGCGATCTACCGCGGCAACCGGATGCAGGCGGCCGAGGCCTTCCGGGCGGCCGGGCTGGAACCGATGCGGATGGCGCCGCGCGACAGCCTCGCCTCGCTCAGCATCAATGCAGTGAGCTTTGCCTCGGCGGCGGAAACAACGCGCAATGCCGCGGCCTCGATCCGCATCCTGCTGGCGACGGCGATGATGGCGGCCGGCGCGCTCGGCGCTTCCCGCGATCCCTGGAAGGCGGTCCGCCATGTCGGCACGGCGCGCGAAGCGCTGATCGGCGCCTGGCTCTGCAATGCCTCCGAGGAATGGAACTGGCCGGTCGCAACCCATGTGCAGGATCCGCTCAGCCTGCGCATGATCGCCCAGGTGTTCGGCGCGGTGATCGAAAACCTTTTGTCGACCGGCCACAAGATCCTTGCCGCCACCGGCCGCTCGGACGACAATCCCGTCGTCGTCGAGGGCCGGGTGATGACGTCGGGCGGTTCGCTGCCGCTCGATGTAACGATCCTGCTCGAATCGGCCGCGCTCTGCATGGCGCATGCGGCGCGCAACGCCTTCAATCGCTGCGTCATTCTCGGCAACGGCCAGCGGCGCGACCTGCCGGTCAATCTCGTGCCGCCGGGGCGGATCGCCACAGGATTCGGGCCGATCATCAAGCTTGCCGGCGAGATCTTCTCGCGCGTGCTGTCGATGTCCAATCCTGTTTCGGCCCAGTCGCTGGTCGTCGCAGCCGGGTTGGAGGACGAGGCCGCCTTCCTGCCGCTCGTCATCGAGCGCTTCGACCGGCAGATGCGGGCGCTGAAACGCCTCGCAGCCCTCGAGGCGCTGCTGTCGGCTCAGGCGATCGACATACTCGGCGATGAACCGAAGGGTGTTGCCGCCATGCTCTACGAGGTCGTGCGCAAACATGCGGATTTCTATATTGTCGACCGGCCGCTTTCGGCGGAAGTGGAGGCGATCGAGGAGGAGCTCGGTTCGGACGACTTCGTCTCGAAGCTGACCGAGCAGGTGCCGATCGCCTCCTTCGACGACTTCTTCGCCCTCGGCTCGCTGGAGCGTGTCGAAGAGCGGCTGACCCATCACGAGCCGGCAGCACTCTGATTTCAGTTTAGGGAGGAAGCGGCATGGACTTCGATCTCGTTCTGCAGGGCACGGTGGTGCTGCCGGACCGCATTCTTGAACAGGGCCATGTCGCCGTGCGCGACGGCAAGATCGCCGAGGTCGGCCTCGGCGTGCCGCCGGCGAGCCGCGAACGGCATCTGCTCGGAAAAGCGCTGATCCTGCCCGGCGCGATCGACGCGCAGGTGCATTCACTCTCGCAGAAGGACCAGGAGGATTTCATCTGGTCGACGCGTTCGGCGGCGGCCGGCGGCGTGACAACACTCGTCGACATGCCCTATGACGAGGGCAATCTCGTCTGCTCGGCTGCGGCGCTACAGCGGAAGATCGACCATGCCGGACCGCAGGCGCGCGTCGACTTCGCGCTTTACGGCACCATCGATCCGGAAGAAGGCCCGGCTCGGATCCGCGAGATGGTGGAGGCAGGCGTTGCCGCCTTCAAGTTTTCGACCTTCGGCACCGATCCCAAGCGCTTTCCGCGCATTCCGCCGGCCCTGCTCGACGCCTGCTTTGCGACGATCGCGCCGACGGGGCTGACGGCGGGCGTGCACAATGAAGACGACGAGGCGGTGCGAACCTATATGGAGCAGGTGAAGGCGAGCGGCATCACCGACTGGCGGGCGCACGGCCTGTCGCGGCCTGCGATTACCGAGCTGTTGGCGATGCACACGATCTTCGAGACGGGTGCGGCCACCGGCTGCCCGGCGCATGTGGTGCACTGCTCGCTCGGGCGCGGCTACGATATCGCCCGCGCCTATCGCCGCGACGGATTTGCGGCAACGGTCGAATGCTGCATCCACTACCTGACGCTCGACGAGGAAAACGACGTGAAGCGCTTGGGCGGCAAGGCGAAGATCAATCCGCCGCTGCGGGCGCGCGCCGAGGTGGAGACGCTCTGGCGGAAGGTGGCCGAGGGCAATGTCTGGCTGGTCTCGACCGATCACGTCAGCTGGTCGGAAAACCGCAAGATCAATCCCGACATGCTCGCCAACGCATCCGGCGTTCCCGGCCTGGAGGTGATGGTGCCGCTGTTCGTCAAAGGCGCCAGCGAGCGCGGCATCCCCCTGACATGGGCGGCCCGGCTGATGGCGGAGAACCCGGCGAAGCATTTCCGGCTCGAGCATATCAAGGGCGCGCTGACACCGGGCAAGGACGCCGATATCACCGTGCTGGAGCCGCGCGACAGCGTCTATGATGCCGCCGCGAGCGGCAACAACGTCGTCGGCTGGAGCCCCTATAACGGCATCCGCCTGCCCTGGACCGTCTCGGCCACCTATCTGCGCGGCGAAAAGATCGCCGAGGGCGGAAAGGTGCTGGCCGAGCCCGGCACCGGCCGGTTCGTGCGGCCGCTGCCGCGCCAGGTCATTGCAGGAACTGCCGCATGAGCCGCAATCTTCCCGTCAATGCCGGCCGGATCGCTGGAGATATCGAGGCGCTGGCCGCAATGACCGAGCCGGGGCGTCCCTGGACGCGGCGGGCCTTCTCGCCGCTCTTCCTCGAGGGCCGGGCCTATATCGAAGCGCGGATGAAGGCGGCGGGACTGGAAACGCGGATCGATGCCGCCGGCAATCTGGTCGGCCGGCGGACCGGCCAGAAACCATGGCTCGGCACGATCATGATCGGCTCGCATTCCGACACCGTGCCGGACGGCGGCCGCTTCGACGGCATCGCCGGGGTGATCTCGGCGCTGGAGGTGGCGCGGGCGCTTGCTGAGCAGGATATCAAGCTCGATCACGATCTCGAAATCGTCGATTTCCTGGCCGAGGAGGTCAGCATCTTCGGCGTGTCCTGCATCGGCAGCCGCGGCATGACCGGCCAACTGCCGGAGGCCTGGCTTTCGCGCGTCAGCGACGGGCGCGACCTGGCCGAGGGCATCGCTGAGGTCGGCGGCAGGCCCGATGTGCTGATGCAGCAGAACAGGCCCGATATAGCAGGCTTTCTCGAGCTCCATATCGAGCAGGGTCCGGTGCTCGAAGCCGAGAGGCAGGATATCGGCATCGTCACCGCGATCTCGGGCATCACCCGGATCGAGATCACCGTCGAAGGGCGGGCCGACCATGCCGGCACGACGCCGATGGACCGACGGGCGGATGCGCTGGTGGCGGCATCGCAGCTGGTGCTCGACATCCGCAACGCCGCCGCAGAGCTTGCCAAAACGCCGGGGCATTTTGCAGCGACGGTCGGGGAATTCCGGATCGAGCCGAATGCCGCCAATGTCGTGCCGTCGAAGGTCACGCTGCTGATCGATGGGCGCGCGGAGATCCGCGCCGACATGGAGGCTTTCTGCCGCTGGCTCGACGGCCATGTCGAAAAGCTGGCAGGAGCCTATGGCGTGACGATCAAGACGCCGAACCGGGTTTCCGACAATCTGCCGACACCGGGCGATGCCGGGCTGCTGTCGACGCTGGAGGCGGCCTGCGAACGTGTCGGCGCAAAACATCGGCGCATGGCCTCAGGCGCGGGACATGACACGGCCTGGATCGCCAAGGTGGCGCCGGCGGCGATGATCTTCGTGCCCTGTCGGGAAGGCCGCAGCCATTCGGCCGACGAATGGGCTGAGAATGACGATATCGCGCTTGGCGCTGCCGTGCTTTTCGAGGCGGTGCGCGAGATGGACAAGAGCTTGAATCAGGAGAGGGCCGATGGGACGCATACTCGTTGAGAAGGACGTGGAAGCTGCCGTCAAGGGCGGCTCCGTCTATGCCGCCGGCGGCGGCGGCTGGGCCGATCACGGGCGGATGCTTGGGCTTGCCGCCGTCAATGTCGGCAAGCCGGAGCTGGTCTCGATCGACGAGTTGCAGGATGAGGACTGGATCGCCACCGCGGCCGCGATCGGCGCGCCGGCCTCCACCACCCCCTGGGAAATGCAGGGCATCGACTATGTGAAAGCGGTGCAGTTGCTGCAAGAGGCGCTCGGCGAAAAACTATCCGGGCTGATCATCGGCCAGAACGGCAAATCCTCGACGCTGAACGGCTGGCTGCCGTCGGCCATCCTCGGCACCAAGGTGGTCGACGCGGTCGGCGATATCCGCGCGCATCCGACGGGCGACATGGGCTCGATCGGCATGGCCGGTTCGCCCCAGCAGATGATCCAGACCGCCGTCGGCGGCAATCGGGCGGAGAACCGCTATATCGAACTGGTGGTGAAGGGCGCGACGGCGAAGATCTCGCCGGTGCTGCGCGCCGCCGCCGATCAATCCGGCGGCTTCATCGCCAGCTGCCGCAATCCGCTGAGGGCTTCCTATGTCAGGACCCATGCCGCACTCGGCGGCATCTCGATGGCGCTTGCGCTCGGCGAGGCGATCATCGCGGCGGAGAAGCACGGCGGATCAGCTGTCATCGACGCGATCTGCAAGACGACCGGCGGGCATATCCTTGCCGAGGGGATCATCACCCGCAAGGACGTCGTCTACACCAAGGAAGCCTTCGACATCGGCACGATCACCGTCGGCAGGGGCGAAAAATCGGTGACGCTGCATGTGATGAACGAATATATGGCGGTGGACGATGCGGATGGCGGGCGGCTTGCCACCTTCCCGGCCGTCATCACCACGCTTTCACCGGAGGGCGAACCGCTCAGCGTCGGCCAGCTTCAGGACGGCATGCACGTCTTCATCCTGCATGTGCCGATGGACATCATTCCGCTCTCGGCAAGCGTGCTCGATCCGACCGTCTATCCCGTCGTCGAAAAGGCAATGGGGATCGAGATCGCACGTTATGCATTGGCGACGAAGGCCTGAGCCATGGCGCGCGATCCGGGCCTCGAAGAACTGATGCGTGAGGAACTCGGCGATCGGCCGGGTCTTGCCGAAAAATCCATGTTCGGCGGCTGGGCCTTCATGCTGAACGGCAATCTTCTCTGCTGCGCGCGCCATGACGGCATGCTGATCCGTCTCGGCAAGGGCAATGACGGCTGGGCGCTGGCACTGCCGGGCGTGATCCAGATGCTGTCGGGCGAGCGAGTCATGCATGGCTGGGTGCGCGGCGGTGCCGAGATTTATGGCGACGATGCCCTGAGACGGCGTTTGCTCGATGCGGCACTTGCCTATGTGGAATCGCTGCCGAGTAAATAGCGAAGAATGCCATTCCCTCTTCTCCCCAGCGGGGAGAAGATGTCCGAAGGACAGATGAGGGGGTGAGCGGCACGGCCGCGAGTGCACTGAGCGCTAGCGAAGGGCAATGAATGGTGTGCGTGCGGCCCCCTCATCCGACCCTTCGGGCCACCTTCTCCCCAGCAGGGAGAAGGGAAAAGAAGAAACAACGAGGAACCCACGATGCCGAAGGCCAATCCACGTCATCCGAAATTTCCGATTCCCGGCGGGCCGGAGCTGCGCGCCAAAGGCTGGCGGCAGGAGGCGCTGCTGCGGCTGCTCGAAAACGTGCTGTCCGTCGGCGAGGATCCCGACAACCTCATCGTCTATGCCGCGCTCGGCAAAGCGGCTCGCAACTGGGCGGCCCACAGGGGCATCGTCAAGGCGCTGACCGAGATGGACGAGGACCAGACGCTGCTCATCCAGTCCGGCAAGCCGATCGGGCTCGTTCGAACGCATGCCAAGGCGCCGCTTGTTATCATGGCGAACTGCAATATCGTCGGGCAATGGGCGAAGGCCGAGGTGTTCTACGAGCTGCAGCGCAAGGGGTTGATCTGCTGGGGCGGGCTGACGGCCGGCGCCTGGCAATATATCGGCAGCCAGGGTGTCATCCAGGGCACCTACGAGATCTTCATGCGCATTGCCGAGCGGCGCTTCGGCGGCGATCTCCTCGGCCGCTTCGTGCTGACCGCCGGCCTCGGCGGCATGGGCGGGGCGCAGCCGCTCGCCGGCCGCATGGCGGGGGCGGCAATCCTCTGCGTCGACATCGATCCGGAGCGCGCCCGCAAACGCCAGCAGATCGGTTATCTCCAGGAAATCGCACCCGATCTCGATACCGCCCTGCAGATGATCGATGCGGCAGTGAAGGAGAAGCGGGCGCTGTCCGTCGGGCTGGTCGGCAATGCGGCGGAGGTCTATCCCGAGATTGCCCGGCGCGGCATCGTGCCCGATATCGTCACCGACCAGACCTCGGCGCACGACCTCGTCTATGGCTACGTGCCGAAGGGCATGAGCCTCGATCAGGTCAAGGGCCTGCGCGACGACGGCCAGGGGCAATTGATGGCGGCAAGCCGCGCCTCGATCGTCGAGCATGTGACGGCGATGCTGGAATTCCAAAAGCGCGGCTCGGAAGTCTTCGACAACGGCAATCTGATCCGCACCCAGGCCAAAGAGGGCGGTGTCGCCAATGCCTTCGACATTCCGATCTTCACCGAAGCCTATCTGAGGCCGCTGTTTGCCCGGGCGATCGGACCCTTCCGCTGGATGGCGCTGTCGGGCGAGGAGAGCGATATCGCCCGGATCGACGACCTGCTGCTCGACATGTTTCCCGACAACAAGATCATCACCAATTGGATCCGGCTGGCGCGCGAGCACGTGCCCTTCGAGGGGCTGCCGGCCCGCATCGCCTGGCTCGGCCATGGCGAACGCACCGCACTCGCAAGGCGCGTCAATGCACTGGTTGCAAGCGGCGAACTCAAAGGTCCTGTTGCCTTCTCCCGCGACCATCTCGATGCCGGCGCCATGGCGCATCCGAATATCATGACCGAGGGGATGAAGGACGGCTCCGACGCGATTGCCGACTGGCCGCTGATCGATGCGATGATGCTCTGCTCGTCGATGGCCGATCTGGTCGTCGTTCATTCCGGCGGCGGCGGCTATGCCGGCTATATGACGAGCTGCGGCGTCACCGTCATCGCCGATGGCACGGATGCCGCCGACGAACGGCTCGATCATGCGCTGACCAACGATACCGCGCTCGGCGTCATGCGATATGCCGATGCCGGTTACGAGGAGGCGCTGGATGAGGTGGCAAAGAAGGACCTGCCCTATCTCCGGCTTGGTTGAAATGGGTCGCGAATTGCTATATATCATTGTCATATCTCATTGGGAGCCATGACATGGAAACAGCAAAGATCTTCTGGTCGGGGCGGTCCCAAGCCGTCCGGCTGCCCAAGGAATTCCGCTTCGATGGCGATAGTGTGACCATTCGACGGCAGGGGCGTGCGATCATTCTCGAGCCGATTTCCGATGATTGGGACTGGCTTGCCGACGTGACCGGTCCGGTCGATCCCGACTTTGCGACAGCGACGGAAGAGCAACCTGCAGGGCAGGAGCGGCCTGAACTCGACTTCTTCAAATGAAATATCTACTCGATGCGAATGCCGTCATAGCGCTGATGAAGGGCAATGAGCGTCTCCTCGCCGAACTGCGCAAACACAGACCGCAAGATTTCGCCGTCCCGGCGATTGTCGCGCATGAACTCTTCTACGGTGCTTACAAAAGCCTCCGGACCGGTGAGAACCTGGCGCGCATCGACGCGTTGCAATTCGATATCCTGGAGTTCGACCGAGACGACGCGCGCAAGGCGGGGGAAATCCGCGCGGCGCTCCAGTCATCGGGAACGCCGATCGGACCCTATGACGTGCTGATTGCCGGGCAGGCCGCCGCGCGCGGCCTCATCCTAATCACCCGAAATCTGCGCGAGTTTGAACGCGTGGCGAACCTGCAGACCGAGAATTGGGAAGGCTAGCTTCAGCCCGCCATGGCAGCGCATCAGGCAATCAGATTGGAGACCTCGAGGAGATTGCCGTCGGGGTCTCTGAAATAGACCGAGCGCAGACGTCCGGTCGCGCCGGTGCGTTCGACCGGACCCTCTTCGATCACAACGCCTGAGGCCTGCAGATGCGTGATGACATCGGCAAGCGGCGTCTCGGCGATGAAGCAGAGGTCGCCGGAGCCGGGGGTCGGATGTCGCGCCTTGGGATCGAATTCGCGGCCGGCCTGGTGCAGGTTGATCTTCTGCCGGCCGAATTTCAGCGCCTTGCGGCCTTCCGCGAAGGTTTCGACCGACATGCCGAGGATGCGGGCATAGAAATCGCAGGTGGTCGCAATATCGGCGACGGTCAGCACCAGATGGTCGAGGCGGTCGATGCGGATCATGCTGTTCTCCTGGCGAGATGCTTTGCAAGACAGGCGGAGACAAAGGCCAGCGTCAGCATGGCAAGCGTGAAGATAACGACGGCGGCCCAGCCTTCAACCGCGAAGAACCAGCCGCCCGCCGAACCCATCAAGCTGGAGCCGACATAATAGGCAAGCATATAGAGCGATGAGGCGTGGCCTTTGGTGCCATGCGCCAGCCTGCCGACAAGGCCGCTGGCGATGGAATGGCTCATGAAGAAGCCGGTGGTGAGCACGATGATGCCGAGGATGATGACCGGGAGCGAGGCGAACAGCGTCAGCGCGCTTCCGGCGGCGGTGAGTGCCAGACCGAAGAGAAGCACGGAAAAATGGCCGATCCGGTCTCCGAGGAGGCCGCCGATCGAGGAGGCGCCGATGCCGAAGAGATAGACGGTGAAGATCAGGCCGAGTTCGGTCTGGTTGAGGCCGTAAGGCGGCGCCACGAGGCGGAAGCCGGCATAGTTGTAGATCGTCACGAAGGAGCCCATCGTCAGGAAGGCGATGGCGAAGAGGAAGGGCAGCGCCGGACTGCTGAGATGGCCGCGCCACGCGTTGAGATGAAAGCGCGGATCGAAGCCCGGCCGGCGGACGAAATTGCGTGACGGCGGCAAGAGGGCGATGAAGCCGATCGCGGCGGCCAGACCGATGGCGCCGATCAGAAAAAGCGCCGGACGCCAGTTGAGATATTCGGCGAAGATACCTGTCAGCACGCGGCCGGACATGCCGCCGAAGGCCGTGCCGCCGACATAGAGGCCCATGGTGGCGCCGAGGCCGCGCGGATCGATTTCCTCGGCGAGATAGGCCATGGCGACGGCCGGCACGCCGCCGAGAACGAGGCCCTGCAGGGCGCGGATGACGAGCAGCAGGTGCCAGTTCGGAGCAAAAGCGGTGGCAATGGTCAGCAATGCCGCCCCGACCAGCGATATCGACATCAGGCTGCGGCGGCCAAGGCCTTCGGAGACGGCGGCCGCACAGACGATGGCAAGTGCCAGGAAACCGGTGGAGAGCGAGAGCGACAGCGAGCTTTCGGCCGGGCTGACAGAGAACTCCTGCGCGAAGATCGGCAGCAGCGGCTGGACGCAATAGAGCAGCGAGAAGGTGGAGAAACCGGAAAGGAAGAGCGCCAGGCTGGCGCGGCGATAGGCGCCGGTTCCACGCGTGAGATAGTGCTTCTGCCCCGGGATCGCTGATGTCTCGGAGGTCTTTAATGCATGCGCTGACGTCGGCATTTCTTCATCCTTCCGGTCTCCGATCTAGTCAACGCCACGCCATTTGTCCAATATATGAAACTGGCGATTTCGATAGGTTTTGGAGATGGCGATGGAGTTGCGGCACTTGCGATATTTCCTGGCGGTAGCGGAAGAAGGCAATTTCACGCGCGCCGCCGCCAAGCTCGGCATCGGGCAGCCGCCGCTCAGCCAGCAGATCCGCGACCTGGAGAGGGAAGTGGGTGCGGCGCTGTTTCATCGCGTGCCGCACGGGGCCGAATTGACGGCGGCGGGCGCGGCCTTCCTCGGCGAGGCAAAGGCGTCGCTGGCGGCTGCCGAAAAGGCGAAGCTTGCGGCGCAAAGCGCCAATCGCGGCGAGACCGGCCGGCTGTCGCTCGGCTTCACCGCATCGTCCGCCTTCAACCCCGTGGTCAGCACGACGATCCGCCGATTTCGTGCCCGCTGGCCCGATGTCCGGCTGGCGCTGACGGAAATGAATACGCTGGCGCTGATGCAGAAGCTGGAAGGCGGCGAGCTCGACGCCGCCTTCATGCGCCCCAGCCTCGACGACCCCGCCGGCGTCCGGCTGCGGCGATTGCCGGATGAGCCGATGGTGATCGCCCTGCCCGCCAGCCATCCTCTGGCACGGCGCAGCAAACTGCCGCTTGCGGCACTGGCGGACGAACCCTTCATCCTCTTTCCCCGGCTCGTCGGCTTGAGCCTCTACGACGATGTCGTGCTGGCCTGCCGCAAGGCGGGATTCGAGCTGACCGTGGCCCAGGAAGCGCCGCAGATTTCCTCCGTCGTCAATCTGGTGGCGGCAGAGCTCGGCGTCTCGATCGTGCCGGCCTCGATTTCGCAGATCAGGCTCGAAGGCGTCGCCTACCGGCCGATCGAGGGGCCGCCGGCTGTGGCGCGCCTGGCGCTGGCAATGTTGAAGACACATCGCTCGCCGGTCACCGAGAACCTGATGAGCCTGCTGAGCTAAAGCGCGTCGCGATCCTTCAGATTCGCTCTTCGCGCTTTAGAGCCTTTCCGGGTTAGATTGCAGCATTCTGCCGGAGCAGGTTTTCGTCAGGATCAGAGGCGATTGGCGAAGGGCATACCTCTTGGTACGGTCGAGCCGATCGCCTCTGATCCTGGCGGAAAGATGCCCGGCCCACCGGCCGCACTGCTTCGCTATGTGAAGCGATAGGTGCGTCCGGCGATTCTAAAGTCTTGCAGATTTGCCTGGCAAATCTGCGGGAGGGTTGGCTGAAACGGGCCGGCTGATCGACCGGCCGGCTTGGCCGTAGAGCTGGGCTACGACGCGCGCCGGCAGGTCGACCATCCGACTCCGTTTGAGCCAACAGAATGCTGCAATCTAACCCGGAAAGGCTCTGGTCTTTGTTCTTGCTCATGTCGTTTTGCAAATGCGCTGCACACTTTTGCGCGACATGCTCTAGCCCGCCGGATCCCAATAGGGCGGATCGCCAAAACTCTTCTTCAGGTGATCGGCGATGGCGCGGAGCTTGGCGGAGGGGTTTCGGCCCTCGGGATGGGCCATGTAGATGAATTCGGCCTCCGGCCTGTGACCGACATCGATTTCGGCAAGCCGGCCTTCGCGAATGGCGGGGCCGGCGATGAAGGCGGGCAGCAGCGCGATGCCGAGACCGGCAATGGCGGCGTCGCGGAGCATGTCGCCATTGTTGATGCCGAGCGCCAGTTTCGCACGGACGACGACCGCGCCCTCCGGCGTTTGGAAGCGCCAGTCGGCAACGCCGCGATTGGTATAGAAGATTCCGCGATGGCTGTTGAGATCATCAAGCGACGACGGCACTCCCTGACGCGCGAGATAATCCGGCGAGGCGCAGACAAGACGGCGGCTGCGCGCGAGCTTCCAGGCGACCAGCCTGTTATCGGCGATCGGACCGTTGCGGATGATGGCGTCGTAGCCGTCCGACGCGGCATCGACGCGTCGGTCGTCAATATCGAGGGTGAGTTCGATCTCGGCATGTTCGGCAAGGAAGGGATAGAGCGCCGGGCCGAGATGCATGCGGCCGAAGGTGACCGGAGCGGCGATGCGGATCGGGCCGGACAGACTTCCGCGCCGCTCCGCCATATCGGCCGCAGCCTCCTCGATCTCGCGCACGATGCGCGCGGCACGCTCCAGGAAGACCGCGCCATCCTCCGTCAAACTCAGCTTGCGCGTCGTTCGGTGCAGCAGCATGCCGCCGAGCGACTTCTCCAGCTCGGCCAGCCTTTCGCTGACGACGGATTTCGACAGCCGCAGGCGCCGAGCCGCCTCGCTGACCGAGCCCGCCTCGACGACGGCGACGAAAGCCGCAATACCTTCGATCCTGATCATCGTTCGGCTTTTCCGAATTCGAGTTCTCCGATCTGGAGACTAATCCGAACGAATGGAAAATGCCATCTTCCCTTCATCGAAAGGGGCGGCAAGAGCCGCCTCACCTCAAGATCAGGAGATGGAACCATGAACCGCTTGAACAACAAGGTCGCTATCGTCACCGGCGCAAGCTCCGGCATCGGCCGCGCCACGGCAAAGCTCTTCGCCGCCGAAGGCGCCAAGATCGTCGTCGGCGCCCGCCGCGAGCGTGAACTCGACAGCCTGGTCGCGGAGATCAAGGCAGAGGGCGGCGAGGCCGTCGCCATTGCCGGCGACGTGCGCTCGGAAGATTATCACAAGGCGCTGGTCGCGGCCGCCGTGACGCATTACGGCAAGCTCGACATCGCCTTCAACAATGCCGGCACGCTCGGCGAAGCCGGCCCGAGCACCGCCGTTTCCGAAGCAGGCTTCAGCGAGGCGCTGGCGATCAACCTGACGGCCTCCTTCCTCGCCGCCAAACACCAGATCGGCGCGATGGTGGAAAATGGCGGCGGCTCGGTGATCTTCACCTCGACCTTCGTCGGCTACAGCTTCGCCTTCCCGGGCGTTGCCGCCTATGCCGCCAGCAAATCCGGCCTGATCGGACTGACGCAGGCGCTTGCCGCCGAGTTCGGCCAGCAGGGCGTGCGGGTCAATGCCATCCTGCCGGGTGCTGTCGATACCGACATGTATCGGGACATGAACGATACGCCCGACAAACAGGCCTTCGTCACCAACCTGCATGCGCTGAAGCGCGTCGCAACTCCCGAAGAACTTGCCCGCTCGGTTCTCTACCTCGCCTCCGACGATGCGAGCTTCGTCACCGGCACGGCTTCGCTGGTCGACGGCGGCGCCTCGATCACCCGCACCTGACGAAAGCCAAGCGCGATGACCCGCTCCGGATTGTCGCGCCGCCTTTTCCGGAACATTCTCCCACTGACCCCGGGCCGCGGCCCCACATCCGATTGAAGGAACGCATCATGTCACGTCTTCCGAACAAGACAGCCCTCATTACCGGCGGCACCAGCGGCATCGGCATCGAAACCGCCCGTCAATTCATTGCCGAAGGCGCCCGTGTCGTCGTTACCGGCAGCAGTGCCGCAAGCGTCGAAGCCGCCCGTCGCGAACTCGGCGACCAAGCGATCGTCATCCAGGCCGATGCCGGCGATGCGGCCGGCCAAAAGGCCGTCGCCGATACCGTGAAAAAGGCTTTCGGCACGCTCGACATCCTCTTCGTCAATGCCGGTGTCGCCGAATTCGGGCCGCTGGAACAGTGGAGCGAAGCCGCCTTCGACAGGTCGGTAGCGATCAATGTCAAGGGGCCGTTCTTCCTGATCCAGTCGCTACTGCCGATCTTTTCGAAACAGGCCGCGATCGTGCTCAATACCTCGATCAACGCCCATATCGGCATGCCGAACTCCAGCGTCTATTCACTGACGAAGGGTGCATTGCTGACGCTTGCCAAGACCCTGTCGGGCGAACTCATCGGCCGCGGCATCCGGGTCAACGCCGTCAGCCCGGGGCCGATCGCCACGCCGCTCTACAGCAAGCTCGGGGCGTCGGAAGCCGATTCCAAGGCGATGACCGCGCAGATCCAGTCCCAAATCCCTGTCGGCCGCTTCGGGAGCCCCAGCGAAGTCGCGAAGACGATCATCTTTCTCGCCTCCGATGAGGCCGCCTATATCGTCGGCAGCGAACTCGTCATCGACGGCGGGATGAGCAACCTCTGACCCCACGAAAATGGCGGCTGACGTCCATGAACGGGGCAGCACCCGCCGACTGCGGCCGATGCCTGTCGCCGCGTGATTGCATGTTCTCTGCCAAAGGCTTAGGGTCGGGGCCGGTCAGAAAAGGCGACGGGTAGAAAAAGCCATGGCTCTCAGCGGAAAACGCATCCTCCTCATCATCTCCGGCGGCATCGCCGCCTATAAGAGCCTGGATCTGATCCGCCGGCTGCGCGAGCGCGGCGCCAGCGTGCGCCCGGTGATGACCCGCGGGGCGCAGGAATTCGTCACGCCGCTGGCCGTCGGTGCGCTGGCGGCGGACCATGTGTTCCTCGATCTGTTTTCGCGGCAGGACGAACAGGATGTCGGCCATATCAGGCTGGCGCGCGACTGCGATCTCGTGCTGATCGCCCCCGCCACGGCCGATCTGATGGCGAAGATGGCGAACGGGCTTGCCGACGATCTTGCCTCGACCGTCCTGCTGGCAACCAACAGGCCGGTGCTTGCCGCACCGGCAATGAATCCGGCCATGTGGGCGCATCCGGCGACCCGGCGGAATGCCGCGATGCTCAGGGCCGACGGCATCCGCTTCGTCGGGCCGATGGCCGGCGAGATGGCGGAAAGCCGGGAGACGGGGCTCGGCCGGATGGCGGAGCCGCTGGAGATCGTGGCGGCCGCCGAAACCCTGCTCGACGACGGAGAAAAGCCGCTCAAGGGGCGCAAGGCAATCGTCACCTCAGGACCGACGTATGAGCCGATCGATCCGGTGCGTTACATCGCCAACCGCTCCTCCGGCCGGCAGGGGCATGCGATCGCCGCAGCCCTTGCAAAGCTCGGGGCGGAGGTGACGCTGGTATCGGGACCGGTGACGATCGCCGATCCGGTCGGCGTCAACGTCATCCACGTCGAGCGGGCCGAGGAAATGCGTGATGCGGTGCTTGCAGCGCTGCCGGCCGACGTCGCCGTGATGGTGGCGGCGGTAGCGGACTGGCGCGTCGCCTCGGCGGCAGACCAGAAGCTGAAGAAACATCCCGGCGAATCCATTCCGACGCTGGCGCTGACCGAAAATCCGGACATCCTGAAAACCGTCGGCCATCATACGATGCGGCCGAAGCTGGTCATCGGCTTTGCCGCCGAGACGCAGGACGTGGAAAGCAATGCGAAGGCGAAGCTCGAGAGGAAGGGCGCCGACATGATCGTCGCCAATGACGTCTCTCCCGCCACCGGGATCATGGGCGGCAGCCGCAACAGCGTCAAACTCGTTCGCCGCGACGGCGTCGAGCAATGGCCCGACCTGGCGAAGGAAGAGGTTGCCGAAAGGCTCGCGGCGCTGATCGCCCAGCGGCTCCGCTGATCGCGCGGCTCGGCTGACGTCGAGTGGCTCAGCTAATCGCGAGCGGCTCAGGCAGGAATAGCCAGGCGCTGCGGCTTGACCGCATTGCGCTTCTCCGGCCGGAAGTCGGCGACGTCGATGCCGTCTTTGCCGATGGTGACGGCGCTGCCGTCCGGAATTTCCGCCCAGGCGTCGACATCATCGTTCAACGGCTCGGAGACGAGGCAATAACCGGCGCTGACGGGTGAGGCATAGAGCGTCGGCGCCTTGCGATCGGTGGCATAACGGATCGCATAGAGCGTGCTGCCATCGGAGAAGGCAGCGGTAAAGCGCAGCAGGATCGAGCCGATGACACTTTCGGCAAGGTTCTCGACGACACCGATCATGTGAGCCATCGCGGCGACCGGCGCCTCGCGCAGACCGAACTGCAGCGCCAGCAGGAACATCAGTTCGGAATCGGTCGTGCCGCCGCGGGCATTGAACAGATCGTCGTCGAGCATCGCCTCCATCGGCCGGCGCAGCCGCTCGAAGCCGGAAATCTGGCCGTTATGCATGAAGGACCAGGTGTCATGGGTGAAGGGGTGGCAATTGTCGCGGCGCGTGCCGCCGCCGGTCGCAGCGCGGACATGGGCGAGAAAGAGCGGCGAACGGATCTGGCGCGCCAGGCTCTTCAGATTGCAATCCGACCAGGCCGGCAGGATATCGCGGTAACGGCCGGGCTCGGGCCGGTCACCATACCAGGCGATGCCGAAGCCATCGCCATTGGTCGCCGTCTTGGCGCGGGTGGCGCAATGGGACTGCTCGATCAGGGAATGGGCAGGCGAGGATACCAGTTCCTCGAGATAGAGAGGGTCTCCACGATAGGCTGCCCAGCGACACATGGCTTTCTTGCTCCGGAACCCGCCGCCGCACCGACGGGAATACTCTAAATTGTCTGATCTCGCGGCTAATAACAGCTTAACGCGCCGCCGGTTTGCAAGCGCAAGATGACAGTTTCGTGGCGTCCGGCATCTTCAAATTCTGCGAAACACTGTGTTCTCTCGTGAACATCCGCATTGCCCAGGGTTGCGTCCTCTGTGGAATTTCTTCTTGCATCTGTGAAGAATCAGCCTAACTTTAAGTCATCAGCAACAGAACGAAAGGAAGGTGATCCAATGTCTAATGAGATTTCGGACCTCGTAACGGGCATGGAAGAGGTGAAGAAGGCGAGGCAGCCCTCGCTCTAATCCCCGCCTTCCTGGGGCTGCATAGACAGTCCAGGCCAGTTCGAGGCCAAACTCATGGAAAGGGTCGCTGAGGCGACCCTTTTTTAATGCCCGGATTTCAAATTGACGGAATTTCGAAATTCCATTACTCATAAAGTCATCGGATGACTTTATGAGTAATGGAATGCGGGCACTCAGCAAGACCAATCTCGCCGATGAGGCGATCGAGGCCATTCGCGGCGACATTCTCGGCAAACGCTGGGCGGTCGGCGAGAAACTGCCGAATGAAGCCTCGCTGTCAGCCATGCTTTCCGTCAGCCGCGGCACGGTGCGCGAGGCAGTGCGCGTTCTCGTCTCGCAGGGTTATCTCGAAACCCGCCAGGGTTCGGGAACTTATGTCCGTTCGACCCGCGATGCCGGCCGGCCGCTGACGATGGCGCGGCGCGCCAGCCTGCGCGACCAGTTCGAGGCGCGATGCGCACTCGACGTCGAGGCAGCCCGTCTGACGGCGATCCGCAAGACCCCGGAGACGGTGGCCGAGCTGCGCAGGCTGCTTGCCGAACGCGGAAATTACGATGGCGGCAACCAGGCCGCCTTCATCGAACGCGACCTCGCCTTCCACAAGGCCGTCATCGCCGCTTCCGGCAACCGGGCGATGATCGAGATCTATGATTTCTTCTCGGCCTCGATCGCCGACACCATCGCCGCAACGCTCGGCAAGGATATTCCGGAACCCGATATGCAGGCGCATGCCGATATCGTCGACGCCATCGAGACCGGCGATGCCGACAAGGCGGACGCGGCGGTGCGCCGTTTCATGGCGCCGGTTCTTGCCGCACTCGACCGGATGATCTTGTCATGAACACGCCTTTCAATCACGCTGCCAGCACGCTCGAGGCGGCCGACGAACTGCTGATCGACGCCGAGACCGGCAGCCTTCCGCCGCCGCAGGCAACGTCGAAGCGGGGAGCTGCGGGTCGTTTCCTGCTCGGCGCATGCCTGGTGCTGATCGCCTTCAACCTGCGCCCGGTCTTTTCGAGCGCCTCGGCGCTGCTGCCGGAAATCCGCTCGGAGCTCGGCCTCAGCGCGCTGGGCGCCAGCCTGCTGACGACGCTTCCGGTCGTCTGCCTCGGCGCCTTTTCGCCGCTTGCGCCTCGTCTTGCCCAGCGCCTCGGGACTGAGCGCACGCTGCTCGGCGTTCTGCTGCTTCTCGCGCTCGGCACTGCATTGCGCGGGCTTTCCTCCGTGCCGCTGCTCTTCATCGGCACGGCCCTTGCGGGCGCCTGTATCGCTGTCGGCAACGTGCTGCTGCCGGGGCTGGTGAAGCGGGATTTCGCCGGGCGCGCCGCGCTGATGACCGGTTTCTACACGATGGCGCTTTGCGCCGGTGCGGCAAGTGCGGCCGGGCTGACGCTGCCGATCGAGCATGGATTGGGCGGGTCTCTCGCGGGCGCGCTCGCCATCTGGGCGCTGCCCGCCCTGATCGTCAGCCTGCTCTGGCTGCCTGAGGTTCTTCGCAGCGGCCGGCAGGCAAGACGAAATGGCTTCCACGTCAAAGGCCTATGGCGCGACCGGCTCGCCTGGCAGGTCACGCTGTTCATGGGGCTGCAATCGGCACTTGCCTATTGCGTCTTCGGCTGGCTGGTTCCTATCTTGCGCGAACGCGGGCTCGACGGCGTTACGTCAGGGGCGATCGTTTCCCTGTCGGTGATGGTGCAGGCCGCATCCTGCCTGATCGTGCCGCATATCGCCGTGCGCGGCCGTGACCAAAGGCTGATCAATGCCAGCCTCTGCGGCGTCGCCGTCACCGCCCTGCTCGGCCTGCTCTTTGCGCCGCTTTCGACGGTCTGGCTGTGGGCGGTGCTGCAGGGCATCGGCCAGGGCGGGCTGATTGCGGCGGCCATGACGACGATCGTGCTGCGCTCGCGCGATCCCGATGTCGCCGCCCATCTTTCCGGCATGGCGCAATGCGTCGGTTACCTGCTTGCCGCCATCGGCCCGCTCATCGTCGGTCTCATCCGCGGCTGGACCGGAAGCTTTTCCTGGTGCGCCGCCCTCTTCGTCGCGCTCGGGCTCGGCGCGGCGATCAACGGCTGGAAGGCCGGCCGGGCAATCGAAGTGAACGTCAATGCGGTCGAGAAGACAGGCTGAGCCGCACGCTCAGCTCCTCGTTCACTGGTTCATTCACTGGCCCATCACCATCTCTTGATGCCCGTCGCCGGCCGCGGATGCTACGCTATCTCAGCCTCTCATTCCCATCGCCGGAGGAGACATCTTGCGCATCCGAACCCTGTTTCTGCTTGCCGCGCTTGCGGCAATGCTGGCCCCTGCCTTGTCTCATGCGCAGGAAAGCGGTCAGCCGAGGGCCAATATCCAGAGCGGCGCGCGCGACGGCGTGCTGAAGCTGCTGCCGGCCGATTCCGTCACCGAGCACGAGCTGACGATCGGCGGCCGGAAAATCGCCTATACCGCCACCGCCGGCACGCTTGAACTCTTCGGCCAGGACGGCGCGCAGACCGGCGCGATCTTCTACACTGCCTATGTCGCTGGGGATAGCGGGGCGAACCGGCCTCTGACCTTTGCCTTCAATGGTGGGCCGGGTGCGGCTTCCGCCTTCCTGCATCTTGGGTTGGTCGGGCCTGAAGTGCTCGATTTCGGGCCGGATGGACGCGACGGCGCCAATGCGAAACTCGTCGACAACAAGCAGAGCTGGCTCGATTTCACCGATCTCGTGCTGATCGACCCGATCGGCACCGGCTGGAGCCGGACGGTCAAGGCGGACGACGCCTCCAACTATTACAACGTCAATGCCGATGCTGAGAGCATCGCCAAGGCGATCGCGCTCTATGTCGCGCACAACAACCGCTCCAACTCGCCGAAATATCTTCTCGGTGAAAGCTATGGCGGCTTCCGCGCCGCCAAGGTCGCCTCGGCGCTGCAGGAAAGCCAGGGCATCATCGTCGCCGGCGCGGTGATGCTTTCTCCCTTGCTCGAAGGCCAGCTGATGTTCAATGCCGACCAGTTCGCGCTCGGCGCAGCCCTCGAACTACCGTCTTTGGCGGCCGCCGAACTCGACCGGCATAAGGCTTTCGACGAAGAGACGCAGAAGCAGGCCGAGACCTTCGCGCTCGGCGACTATCTGACGACGCTGGCCGGACCGCCGCCGACGGGTGCCGAGGCCGCCGCCTTCTATGGCAGGGTCGCCAAGCTGACGGGCATTCCCGAGGATATCGTCGCCCGCAACCGCGGCTTCCTCGGCAATTCCTTCGTCAAACATTCCGACGCGGGCAGCGGCGAGGTGATGAGCGCCTACGACGCCTCTTTTGCAGCCCCCGATCCCTACCCGGAATCGGACTACGATCGCGGCGACGACGCCATCCTCGATGGCTTCACCCGCGCCTATGGCGGCGCCTTTGCCGATTACGCCCGCAACCAACTCGGCTTCAGGACGGAGATGACCTATACGCTGCTCGAAGGCGACATCAGCCGGCGCTGGGAATGGGGCGGAGGACGCGGCGGCGGATCGCGCCTCCAGGCCAGCGCCACCGACGACATCCGGCAGCTGCTCGCCTCGAACCCGGCATTCCATCTGCTGATCGCGCATGGCTACAGCGATCTGGTGACGCCCTATAGCGTCAGCCGCTATGTCGTCGATCATCTGCCGCCGTCGCTCGCCGGCGGGCGCGTCGGGCTGAAACTTTATCGCGGCGGCCATATGTTCTATACCAAAGCCGATCAGCGGGCCGCCTTCACGGCCGACGCCAAGGCCTTCTATGCCACACGGCCGGGCGCGCAGCCGGCGGACTGAGGCGTGGGGCGATCTTTCAGGTTCGCCTGCCACGCTTTGGTTCTTTGTTTATCGCATCTCATGATCGCAAAACCGCAGTACATTTTTGCGCGACATGCTTTGAGGAAGTAACCGATGCATATCACCGGGGGATGCCATTGCGGCGCAATCCGCTATCAGGCGGAGATCGATCCGGAGCGGATTTCGATCTGCCATTGCACCGATTGCCAGCGGCTGACCGGCTCGGCCTATCGCGTCACCGCACCGGCGCGGCCGGACAGTTTGACGCTCCTGTCGGGCGAACCGAGAGGCTACGCAAAATATGGCGACAGCGGCGGTCTCAGCCGGCAATTCTTCTGCCCGAATTGCGGATCGCCGCTCTACCGCACCGACGGCGAAGGCGGCGCGATCGGCATCCGCGTCGGCAGCATCGACCAGCGACGGGAATTGACGCCCAAGAAACAGATATGGTGCCGCTCGGCCCTGGCAGGGGTGGAGAATATCGAGCACCTGCCGCGCTTCGAGGGCGAGGATTAAAGCGGCAGGACGCTTAGCCGGGAAACCAGAGCGCCTGTCTATTCCGGCCGCGGCATATCAGGCCAGCTGTCGGTGACGCCGGCCTGGACCGGACGTTCCAGATAGGTGGAAAGGGCGATATAGCTGCGGGTGCCGGTGACACCGGGAACGGCATGGATCTGCGCCAGAAAAGCCTCCAAGTCCTGCGGGCTGGCCGTGCGGACCTTGAAGAGAACGCTGGCATCGCCGGCGACCGAATGCATCTCCTCGACCTCGGGAAACCGCAGGACCTGCATCAGCCGCTCGCTCTTGCCCCAGCCGGCCGCCTCCACATGCACGAAAGCAAGCAACGGTTTGCCAAGCGCGGCGCCATCCAGCGCGGCATGCACGCCTTTGATCGCGCCGGATTGCCGGAGACGGCGCACGCGCTCGTGCACGGCCGGCGCCGACAGGCCGACCGCTTCGCCAAGCCTGGCATAACTCTGGCTGCTGTCGGTGGCGAGCGCCGCTAATATTTTTCCGTCGAAGACATCGATGGCCGGCTGCCGTGCACGTCTTTGCCGAAGATCCTCTGTATTTTTCGCCATTCGGTAAAATCCCCTTCTTGCCGAAAAATAATCGTCAATACTGGCATTCTTCAACAGAATATTCGGGGAGGCAAATCGCATGGAGATGATCGAGCGCAATCCGGCAACCGGGATCTATCCGGCGAGCCCCGACTATATCCATGCGCTGGAGGTCAGGCATCCCACGCAGCTGCTCTTCGTCAGCGGCACGATGGGTCTCGATCAAGAGGGAATGGCGGCCGTCGACCTGGACGGGCAATTGGAGCTCATCTGGTCCAATCTGCGCACCATCCTCGCCTCGGCTGATATGACCGTCGACAATATCGTGCGGCTGACGAGCTATCTGCGCGACGGTGCCTTTGTGGAGGCGAACCAGAATGCCCGCCTTCAGGCACTTGGCGGCCGTGCCCTACCGACCACGGCCATCATCGTTGAAACGCTCAGCGACGACTGGCTCATCGAAATCGAGATCATCGCTGCCGGCTGATTGAACATTGGCATCGCACCTGAAGATGCGATGGCCATGGTTTTCAGGCCGCCTGTTTCAACAGGCCGAGCGCCTCGGCCAGATCGACCTCGCCGCGGAAACCGCCGCTGCTTTTCGCCTCCTGCCGATGCTCGATCGCATGGGCAAAACGCACGGCCGGCTCCTGCTGCATGCGCTCATAGAGACGGTGCAGGCCAGGAAACTGTCGGCGGTCGACGACCTTGTGGAAATCGTTCCAGCGAGCGATCCCGACGAAATAGGCATCCGCCAGGCTCGGCCCGTTGCCGAGAAGCCATTCACGCGCATCGAGCAGACGCTCCAGCGTCTGATGCGCCTTTTCGACCGCTGCGATGCCATAGGCCGTGAGTGCCTGCTTTTGTTGCGGCTCCAGCGGGTGTTCGAACGCATACCAGAGCGGGCCGAAGGCCTTGAAGAAGGTGGTGTTGAGAAAGGCGAGCATCTGGTTCAGACGATCGAAATCCTCCGACCCCTGCGCAAAGCCCAGACCGTTGCCGATCGCTCGAGCGCCGATATGGTGGAGGATCGCCATGCTTTCGCTGATCGTCCTGCCATCCTCGAGCAGCAGCGACGGCGTTTCGCAGACTGCGTTGATCCTGACGTAGTCATCGGTGGAGACCATTTCCGGCATCTCGACGCGGCAGAGCCGATAAGGCAGGCCCGACCATTCCAGTGCGACGATCGAGCCGAAGGAGCAGCCTTCCGGCACGCCGTAAAACAATATGGGTGACATCAATCGTTCCTTTCAGAATTGACCCGTTTTTGACATGATCAATGTGCTGATGTGGACGATCTTGCGATAGAGGCTATAAATGCATCGCAATGTCTACGTTGATGGAAGATGGTCATGGCGCTTTTCAACCTCAACGATCTTCATCTCTTCGTGCAGGCCGTCGACAGCGGCAGTTTTACCGCCGCGGCCAGGCATCTCGGCATTCCGAAATCGACGGTGAGCAAACGGGTTGCCGAGTTGGAAGCGCGCCTCGGCGTCCGGCTGATCCAGCGCACGTCGCGCAGCTTCGCGCTGACCGAGCTCGGCCGGGAATTCTTTCAGCATGCCCAGGCCTCGATCATCGAGGCGGAGATGGCCGAGGGCATCGTGCGGCGGCATCTGGCCGAACCGGCCGGCAGCGTTCGTCTCACCGCCTCGGTGCCGACGGCGCAGTTTACCTTGACGGAACATCTGCCGGCGCTGGCGGCACGCTATCCGAAGCTCCGGCTTTCCGTGCATGTAACCGACCGTTTCGTCGATATCGTGCAGGAAGGCTTCGATATAGCGCTGCGCAGCCACCGCGGGCCGCTGCCGGATTCGGCGCTAGTGCAGCGCAAGCTCGCCAGCCACCCTTTCCTCATTCTCGCTTCGCCGGATTATATCAGCACGCACGGGCAACCGCGCCGGCCGGAGGAACTGGCGGAGCACGCAACGATCATGACCAGCCTGACCGAAAATCAGTGGCGGCTCTACACCGATCACGGCGATGAGGCGCTCGTCTCGCTGCAATCCGTCATGGCGGCGGATGAGCCCTATGTCCTGATGGAAACGGCCGCTGCCGGGCTTGGCATTACCTGCCTGCCGACATCCGTCTGCCGGAAGGCGCTGGCAGACGGGCGGCTGGTGCGGGTGCTGCCGGAATGGACGGCTGGCAGTATCGAGACGACGATCCTGATGCCGCACCGGCGCGGCCAGCTGCCGGCAGTGCGCGCCGTCGTCGATTTCCTGGCGGAGCAGCTCGGCGGCTAGAGCCGCTTCGCACTTTTCTTGGGATTGCCGTGATCTTTTATCCTTCCGCAATCCCGGACGGAAAACCGTTTCACACTTTTCCTGGGATTGCATTGGCGATCACGCCGCCTTGGCGGCGTGATATTCCTTGATGGCGACCATCTTGATCGCCGGATAACGCTCGAACTCGTAACGCAGCGAGAAACGTCCTACGAGGAAGACAGACCGCCGACGAGCCGTCTTCCGGCGAGACTGTAAGTCGCTGCTCGCTCCCGAGGTCACTTTAGCTTCTTCTTATCCCAACTTACCTTTGTTATCACAACCAGAAGACTGTCTTGTGTTTTCGACTATCCGTGGCGCCGCGGGTACTCGGCAGAATGCGGATGCGATGTATTCCGCCGTGAACACACAGAAGAAGGCGCAATGCGGCTCAATATCGCTTTGCTTGTAGCTCAAACTGCCTAAGTGCATTTTAGATGAATTTGCAGTATAGATGAAGTTGAGAAGAAATTCTCGCGTGGTCACGAGGGGTTGTCGCCAGTCTTCCATAGATTTATTCCGAACCTTACCAACTCAGTCTTGCATTATTTGAGAAAGTAAGATTTGGAGTTGTTTTCATCCTCTCAATTGGGACTTTTGTCTTAATACGCAGATGGACTTTGGTCTTAATGCCCTCAAACTGAAATGGACTAGTGCTCTCGATCGCCGAGACAGCGGCAGTCAATTGAGCGCCGTAAGTTCAATGCGTAAGGGGTAGACCCGGGCGGGAGCATTTTTGCACCTAGGGATTGTATCCCTCCTCTTAATGCGATCCAATCTGAGGGAGAATCTCCATGGCACTCGACATCACGACCCAAGACATCATCATCGATGAAACCGCCGGTCTGACCGACGACGATATCAGCCCCTCTGCTCCGCCGCACGTCGGCAACACCACGCTGCAATATCTGTTGGGTCTCGACGCTGCGGGCGGGCTAGCCTCACCGGAGGTCGCCTACCAGAGCAACTTCGTGGTCGCCTCGGCGAGCGCTGGAGAAACCATCACCTCGGTCGTTCTCACACAGAATTCTTCCGGGACCCCGTTTTCCACCACAGTCGGCGTCAACAGCGGCATCCGGACGGTGGATGGCAATTATGTCTGGCTGTTCCAGGATCCGACGCATCCAAACGTCGTGATCGGCGTCATTGGTACTGCCAACCCGCTCGCCGAACCCGCCGAGACCGGGCCGCTTGCCTTCTCGCTCGCACTGATCAGCACCAGCGCCACCAATGCGGACCTCTATACGGTTCAATACGTGCCCTTGCTCCATACCGATGCGACCAACCCCGACGACCGCATCGATCTGACCAACAAGGTATTCGCCTCGGTCACCGGAACGTCGGTGGTGAATTTCAGCCAGCTTGACGACGCCCCGTCCGGACACAACAACTGGTATATTCTCGACGCCGATGCAGCGAGTCCGCAGAAGATTCTCGTCACGGCTCACGACGCCGGCGTGCAGGCGGAAGTCAATGTCAGCACGCAAGGCTTCGGTGTCGCATCGCAAGACGTCCGCTTCGGCCGCGAGCTTCAAATCGACTTGATCACCGGCGGCACCCAGAGCGCGGGCAAAGACTTTACCGACACGCCAACCGCGCCTGACTACGGCTCTCACCTCGAGAACGTCTCCAGCGCGGGTTTTACGATCTCGCAGTCCACGCCGACCGACAGCCTGGCTGACATCGAGATCCATGCCTATAACAACAACGACAATGTTGAAGGCGCGGCGTTCCCCGGTGACGACAATGATACCGAGATCAATATCACCGGCGTGACCTTCAAACTGAACGGCGTCGCAACGACTGCCGCGGCGCTCGGCATCACCGTCAACCTCACCGGCAATGGCCTGATCCTGGAGAATGTCGGCGAGGGCGTGACGATCGATTTCACCACCGCGGGCGGGGCTGGCGGAACCTTTGACCGCTTTACCATCGCGAATATCGACACCGAGCATGACTTTTTCGATGTCAAGGAAGTGCATTATGGCGGTGAGGTCAGCAACGCTTATAACGAAGAGGTCGGCTCCTTCATCAACTTCGACGACGACGGACCGACGATGACGGCAACCGGCGCCCCCCCGGAGCTGACGGTCGACGAGACCAACCTGGCCGGCAACGACAGCGCCGACTTCTCGACCTTCTTCACCTCCAATGCCGGTGCAGATGGCGACGACATCGCCTATGCCCTCGGCATCAGCCAGGTCACCAATGTCAGCGGTCTCACCGA
>Ga0207426_1000638_pt1 | contig 43881 bp, 40 predicted proteins | sample AraplaMF_Cvi_mMS_FD_184265 | JGI IMG/M metagenome (GOLD analysis project Ga0207426, IMG submission 184265) | Arabidopsis root microbial communities from the University of North Carolina, USA - plate scrape MF_Cvi_mMS (SPAdes) (version 2) | ecosystem: Host-associated > Plants > Roots > Endosphere... | reverse complement strand
GACGACTTTCTGCTGGTTCCCGCCCGACATGGCCGAAACCAGGACACGCCGGCTCGGCGTCTTGATCGCCAGGTCACGGATCTGTTGGTCGGCATTCTGCGATTCCTCGCTGTGGCTGATGACAGGGCCCTTGCTCAGCCGTTTGAAGACCGGAAGATTGATATTCAGTCCGATCGGCAGGTTGAGGCAAAGTCCCTGGTCGCGGCGGCTTTCCGGCGCCAGCGCGATCCCGAGTTCCATTGCAGTGCGCTCGTTGGTGATATCGACCTTCTTGCCCATCCAGTGGATCTCGCCGGCCGTGGTCTTTTCCCGCCCGAACAGGCCAAGAGCGAATTCGCTGCGCCCTGCGCCGATCAGGCCATAGAGGCCCACGATCTGGCCGGCCTTGACCGAGAGCGAGACGTTCTCGAATCCCGGTCCGGAAAGCCCGCGCACGTCAAGGATCGTGTCTCCGATCGGGATCTCTTCCTTGTGATAAATCTGCTCGATCGAGCGGTTGATCATCAACGCGATCAGCTCGGCTTCATTCGTCTCGCCGATGGTGCGTGTGCCGACATGCGTGCCGTCGCGCAGCACCGAAACGCGGTCCGCGAGTTCGAACACTTCTTCCATGCGATGACTGATGTAGACGATCGTGACGCCTTCGCTTTGAAGGCGGCGGATCAGCTTGAAAAGCTGCGCCGATTCCTGGCGGGTCAGGTAGGCTGTTGGCTCGTCGAAGATCAGGAATTGCGTGCCGCGCATGGCCGCGCGCGCAGTCGCAACGAGTTGTTGTTGGCCGATCGTCAAATCGGCGAGAGGCACGCCGGCAGGCAATCCGAAGCCGAGATCGTCGAGGACGGCCTGCGCCATCTTCTCCATCTCTTTCTTGCGCATCAGCCCGTATTGATTGACCTCGTCGCCGAGAAAGAGGTTGGCCGCTACCGTCAAGTGCGGGCAGAGAACGACTTCCTGGTGGACGGCGTTGATGCCGCGCGCTATCGCTTCGTTGGGCGTTGCCAGGGCGACGGGGTGGCCGCACCAGAGAATCTCGCCCGCCGTTCTGGCAATCACACCGGTCAGAAGCTTGATCAGGGTCGACTTGCCAGCCCCATTCTCGCCGACGATCGCGTGGATCTCGCCGGCCAGGAACGTCATCGTCGCCGGCTTCAGCGCCTGGACGTAGCCGTAATTCTTTTGAAGTCCTTTAAGTTCGAGGATCGGGGCGCCCGCAGGAATGCGGCTTGCCTCCGTCAGCGTGGCGCTGTCATCGTGGCGATGACTGACCTCTTCCAGGCTCATGGGCGTCTCCTCCTCGCGAATTGCCGTCTCTCCACCAGCAGTCCGCGCTCCTCATGCGGACGATAACACAGGTGAAGGAAAGGCCGCGCGGGATTTCTCTCGCGCGGCCACGTCGTGTGATTTACTTGATCTTGGGGTTCAGCAGAGCGTCGATCTTCGGGTCGCTCATGTTGGCCTTGGTGACCAGGTTTGCGCCGGTGTCGACGTTGGCCTCGACCTTCTCGCCCTTGGATACGGCGAGCGCCGTCTTCACGCCGTCATAGCCCATGCGGTAGGGATCCTGCACGACGAGACCTGCGAGCGAGCCGTCCTTGAGGAAGCCGACCGTCTTGTCGTCGCTATCGAAAGCGATGACCTTGATCTTGTCGCCGAGCTTGTTCTCCGCGATTGCCTGGCCGACGCCCTGTCCCAAGATGAGGTTCGAGGCGAAGGCGCCAACAAGGTTCGGGTTAGCCGTGATCAGATCGGTCATCATGTTGAGACCGGTCGTGGCCTGGCCGTCGCCGTACTTGTCAGCAATGACCTTAAGGCCGGGATGCTTCGTCTTGATCTGATCCAGGAAACCTTCACGGCGCTGCTCGAGCGAGCCGACGCCCGGCAGGTTGGTGAGGATGACGACTTCGCCCTCCTCCTTGCCGGTCATTTCCTTAATGGCGGCAGCAAGGCCGTCAGCCGCGATGCGGCCGCCCTGGACGTTGTCAGTCGTCAGGAACGACTTGAAAGCCTTGGAATCGGCGGCCGAGTCGATGCCGACGATCGGAACGGACTTTGCAGCTTCGTCGATCGGCTTGCCAAGCGCCTTGAACTCGGTCGGCGAGATCACGATTGCAGCCGGCTTACCGGCAACGGCGTTTTCAAGAATGCTGATCTGGCCGTTGATGTCGGATTCGGCCTGTGCGCCGAGTTCCGGAACGTTGACACCTAGATCCTTACCGGCAGCGCGGGCGCCGGCCAGAACGATCTGCCAGTAGAAAGAGGTCGTGTCCTTGACGATGATCGGAATCGTCACGTCAGCTGCAAACGACGTTACCGGCATTGCGGTGGCGATAGCGGCAGCACCCGCGAGAGCCGTGAAGGCTCGGCGCGACAGAATGGATTTCATGCGCATGTAGTTCTCCTCCTAGGTGCGTTCTCCTCCAAGAAACCGTACCGCTGAACGCAGGCGGGCGATTTTTATCGATAAAAAACAGTTACCACGAGAAGCTAGCCGAGCGAAAGTCAAATTGCAAGTACTGCAAGCGGCTCGCTCATTGTTTCTTTATCTATCGCAAGTAATTGTTTTTCCAATCGTTCATCCGCAGTCTAAAGTGCTGTCAGCCGCGATAGACTTCGTCCGGGCGAACAACACCTTTCTTCAAAATCAGGTTACCGTAGAGCCGGAATTCTGTCGTCGCGACAATATAGGCGGCAGTGCGGGCACGCTCATAAAAGGCGAAGCGTTCGAGGGATGCGATCTTGAAGTCGCCGGCGCGCCTCGAAACGATTTCCTGAAATTCGGCGCAAACGTCGGGCACTGCGGTCGGGTCGCCGACAACTTGCATGCGCCACGCCGTTTCCGGCACGAAAGTATCGAGCGGAAAATGCGTCAGGATCGCCTCGGCCATGTCGGTGGCGCTGACGCCATCGGCACGAATGACTTCCGGACCCATTGTGCTCGAGGGAAAGTTGGCGTCGGCGATGACGATATCGTCGCCGTGCCCCATGCGGGCGATCGCACGCAGCAGGTCGGGATTGAGGATGGGGTGGATACCTCTAAGCATGGTCCGTCCTTATACACGCACGGCGTCTTCGCCGAGCGGCGGTGCGACGAGCGTCAGAGAGTCGAATTCCGGGAAGATCGAGTCCGGCAAGGCTGGCTCGAAAAGCTCCATGTTGCGTGTCAGGCTCGAAGCCTTGGCCGTGCCGATCAGTACCGAGGAGACGAGCGGATCGCGGAGCGGGAACTGGAGCGCCGGGGCAGCCAGCGACACGCCATGTTTGGCAGCGATCTTCTCCATGCCCCCGACCTTGGCGAGGACATCGTCTGTCGCCGGCATGTAGTCGAAATGCGAGCCGGGCACGGGGCCCGTCGCAAGGATGCCGGAATTGAAGACGCCGCCAACAACGAGCGAGGTGCCCTTTTTCCGGCAAAGCGGCAGCAGTTCGGCAACCGCCGACCGGTCGAGCAGCGTATAGCGCCCGGCCATCAGGATGCAGTCGATGTCGGCATTGCGCATCACGTCGAGGCAGACCGGAATCTCGTTGACACCGAGTCCGAAGGCATTGATCGCTCCGGAGGACTTCAGTTCCTCGAGCGCCTTGATGCCGGTGTCCAGGAAGTGCTTCTGCAGGACAGCGTTCTTCGCCGCGCCGTGGGTGTATCCGCCAAGGTCGTGAACGTAGAGTATGTCGATCCGGTTCAGTCCGAGACGGGCATAGCTGAATTCCACCGAGCGCATGATGCCATCGTAGGAATAGTCGTAGTCGGCATCGAAGGAGAGCGGGTCGACATAGCTATAGTCTGGAACGGTTCCCGTCGGCACCGGGCGCAGCAGCCGACCAACCTTGGTCGAGAGCACCCACTCCTTTTCCGGCTTGTCGCGCAGGAAGTCGCCGAAACGACGCTCGGCGAGACCGAGGCCATACCACGGTGCGACATCGAAATAGCGAATGCCGCTGTCCCATGCAGCCTCAAGCGTCTCCATAGCCTGTTCGCGCGGGCAGGCGCGATACAGGCCACCGAGAGCGGCGCCGCCGAAGCTTACTTCGGTCACCTCCAGCGCCGTGCTGCCGATCCTCCTCGTCTTCATTATTCCTCCCCTGAAGACTTGATATGCATCTGATTTAGAGTGTCGCACCCAAATGCCACGGCACAAACTCATTGTCGCCGTAGCCGAATTCCTCGCTCTTCGTTTTCTTGCCGGATGCCGTGTCGATGATCAGGTCGAAGATCTCGCGGCCCTTGGCGCTGATCGTCGCATCGCCTGTCGCGATCGTGCCGCAGTCGATATCCATGTCCTCTTCCATCGAGGCATAGAGAGCCGAATTGCTGGAAAGCTTGATCGAGGGCGCCGGGCGGCAGCCGAAGCAGCTGCCGCGGCCGGTGGTGAAGGCGATCATGTTCGCGCCGCCGGCTACCTGACCAGTTGCGGAGACGGGGTCGTAACCGGGGGTGTCCATGAAGACGAGGCCCGGTGCGCTGACGCGCTCGGCATAACCATAGACGGCTGTCAGAGGCGAGCGTCCGCCCTTGGCGACGGCTCCGAGTGATTTTTCAAGGATCGTCGTCAGGCCCCCGCGCTTGTTGCCGGGCGACGGATTATTGTCGAGCGATGCCCCGTGCATCGCCACGTACTTCTCCCACCAGGCGATCTTGTCGTCGAGCTTGCGGGCAACCTCGTCGCTGACGGCGCGGCTGCGCAGAAGGTGCTCGGCACCGTAGATCTCGGAGGTTTCGGAGAGGATCGCCGTGCCGCCGGCAGCTGCCAGCAGGTCGGCTGCAACGCCGAGCGCGGGGTTGGCGGTGATGCCGGAAAAGCCGTCCGAGCCGCCGCACTGCAGGCCGATGATGATATCGCTGATCGGCAGCGCCACGCGCTTTTCCTTGCCGACATCCTGCGCAATTTCACGCAGCATGCCCATGGCGCGCTCGACGGCGCGTCGCGAGCCGCCGGCATCCTGAATGTTGAAGTGACGCTTGGAGTTCCCGGCGCCGCTTTGGCCGTAGAGTGTCAGCTGGTTGACTTCGCAACCGAGGCCGATCATCAGCACGCCGCCGAAGTTCACATGCCTGGTATAGCCGGCAAGGGTCCGGTGCAACACGGCCATGCCGTCACCTGTGGAGCTCATGCCGCAGCCCTGGTCATGGACGATCGGCACGAAACCGTCAATACCGTCGAAATGCGGCAGGATCGTCTTGTTGGCCTCGTCGGCGATCGCCCGACAAACGGTGGTGGAACAGTTCACGCTGGCAATGATGCCGATGTAGTTGCGCGTCGCCGAGCGGCCGTCGGCACGACGATAGCCCATAAACGTGCGCGCACGATCCGCTGCAGTTGCTTCCTCAGGCGCCGAGTTGGCGGTCGCGGCAAGACGGTCGTTCTCGAAGTGCAGATTGTGACTGTGAATATGGTCGCCGGCCTTCACGTCCGCCGTCGTCCGCCCGATCGCCTGCCCGTATTTGATGATGGGCTGGCCAAGCGGAATATCGGCGAGCGCGATCTTGTGACCGGGGTCGATCTTCTCGCGGGTCTGGATGCCGGCGACCGTCGCGCCGGATGGGATCGCCGCCGTCGCAACCGCAACGTTGTCGCCGGCAGACAGGATGATCCAGGGGTCCTTGGTCAACATTCTTCTCCCTAGGGGAAACACTCGCTTCGTCGGCGAATGTTCATTGATTTTGTTTTTTATCTACAATAAACATTTTCAAGTCAACGGGATTATTCATCCTGTGGACGAGGGAGGCAAACAGCCGCATGCAATCCAAAATAAGATAAGGATTGCTGACAGATAAGCTTCTGCCACGCTTCGCGCCGCAACTTCGTGGCCGTCCGATCCGTGTTGCCGAGGCAAAAGGGCGGGGTGTGCATGGCAAGGCAGAATACAGTCTTCAAGGAAGCGTACAACCGCTATGCCGCCGCTTTGCGGACGGATGCGGCATTGCCCTCGGAGCCCGAAATAGCGGCGCAGCTCGGCATCAGTCGCAGCACTGCGCGCGCGATTCTGACACGGCTCAGCGATGCCGGCATTATTCGTTGGAACAAGCGTCAGAAGATCGTCCTCAGGCAGCCGACCGAAGCCGATTTCTTTCCATCAGAAGAGACCAACTCACTTCACGACATCATCGAGCGAAGCTTCATGCAGCGCATCTTGTCGGATGATGCCGCACCGGGCATGCAGATCAACGAATTGGAGCTCGCGCGCGAGATCGGTACCGGCACCACGAGTGTCCGCGAATTCTTGATCCGCTTCTCGCGGTTTGGCTTGATCGAGAAACGGCCGAACAGCCACTGGATTCTCAAGGGCTTCACACGCGATTTTGCGCTTGAGCTCGCAGACGTGCGCGAGATGTTCGAGCTGCATTCGGCGGCGGAATTCGGCAAACTTCCGCCAGAGAGCGACGCGTGGCGCGCGCTGTCTGACATCAAGGCGGATCATCAGGCGATGCTGCGTGATCTCGATACGCGCTACAAGGATTTCTCCACTCTCGACGAGCGCTTCCATCTGCTCATCCACGCGGCTTCGCGGAACCGCTTCATTGCCGATTTCTACGATGCTATCGCGATCATCTTTCACTATCACTACCAGTGGAACAAGGCTTTCGCTCGCGAGCGCAACGAACGTGCCATTCATGAGCATCTGGATTATATCGCCGCGCTGGAGTCTCGTGATCAGGCAGCGATCGATTCCGCCTGCCGTCTGCACTTGCGCTCGGCGCGCCAGACCCTGCTGCAATCAATTCCACTGACGCCCTCCGACGAGGTTCTGGCGGAAGGCCAATCGTGAGAGAAAACCCGGCCGGAACCGGGCTAAATCTATTTCACGCCTGCTTGCTATCAGGCGCGACTTTTGCTCCTCTATCTGCGAAGGGCGCACGTTCCGCAGGCAGTCATTTGCGTCGTCAGCGACAAAATCCTCCTCTTCACCTCGAAAGAGGCAATTCCTTCGCGTGTTATTTTGGGGCTTAGAAAGGCCTGCTCACCATTCAACGTTATCGGCAGCGGCGTACTGTCTTGGTGACCTCATCGCCATCGTCGGTCGTCGTTCTGACGGTCTTGGTGTAGCAGCCATCGCGATAATAGCGGTCACGATCGCGAACCGCGCCAACTCGGATGCCGCGCTCGTTGATGGTAATTCCGGGACGCACACGATCGTACTCGTCGTCGTAGCTCCGTTCGCGCATTATGGACACGCTGTCAGCCATTGCGGGAGCGACGAACGAACAGAGCGCCATAGCTGCAGCAGTGCAATTCATAAGGGTCCTTCGCATCTCAATTCTCCTTCCCTGATGAAAGACAAACGAAGGAGAACAGACCTGGTTTCTTAAGAAATGACGCGCAGGTTGGCCTGACGATCCTCTTTCGAGCATCACATGTGGTCCAGGTTGAAGGTTTAGTGCGACGCTTCGGTGGCGGCTGACGTCACCGATGCCCGGCCTTGCTCGCGTCCCACAGGAATGAGCCAGGCCGACAGGAATGTGAGAACGGCAACCACCGCCACGCCCCAGAACGTCCAGTGAAGCGATGCATCGAAGACGGTGCGGATTGCGGGATCGGCGGCCAATTCGGAAAGCCCGGTTGGCTGGTTCAGAACATCATGCAGCGAGCTTGCTGCGTCCCCGGCGGCATAGTGGCTGATGCCGGCGTTGAGAACGGCACCGAGCACGGTTGCTCCGAGGGTATTGCCGAGGCTGCGGGCGAAGATGATCGACGCTGTGGCGCTGCCGCGCATCGACCATTCGACACTGTCCTGTACAAGCGCGATACTGGTGAGGCTGATCAGCCCCATGCCGAAGCCCATGAAGAACGAGCCTGCTCCCGCGAGCGCGGGGTGGCTGTCCGGTGTCAGGAAGAGCAGGAAGGAAGCACCGAAGGGAAACATCAGGCTTCCAACCCGTAGCGTGCGTCGGATGCCGAACGCCCTGAACAAGCGGCTGGAGAGCATCACAGCCAGTGGCCACCCGACGACCAGCATCGTCAACGTGAAGCCCGCGACGATCGACGACCGTCCGAGGACGCCTTGGACGTACATGGGCAATACGGTCGAAAGCCCGATCAGCGCCATGCCGGCAAGCAGTGTTGCGGCGTTGCTGGTCGCGACCAGCCGGCGGCTCCAGAGAGCAATGGAAATGATCGGCTCGGCCGCCCGCTTCTCCTGCAGCAGGAAAAGGACGGCGGCGACGGCGAACACCAGGGCGAGCAACGCCAATACCCACGCCTTGGCATCCGCGGCTTCAGTCAGGATGACGAGCAGCGCAATGACGGCGATCGAAAACAGGATGGCGCCGAGATAATCGATCTTCGCCTGCTTGTGCGCGACCGATTCCTTGAGGAAGAGGGAGAAAGCGGCGATCGACACGATTCCGATCGGTAGGTTGATCCAGAAAATCCAGGCCCAGGAGATAGTATCGACGATCACACCCCCGGCGAGCGGCCCGACAACCGCCGATGTGGCCCACACTGTCGCCATGACACCCTGCACGCGGCCTCGCTCCTCGAGCGTGAAGAGGTCGCCGATGATTGTCATTGTTACCGGCTGGATAGCCCCGGCGCCAAGCCCTTGCAGCAGGCGGAAAACGATCAGCGAAGCCATCGACCATGCCAGCCCGCAGAGTAGGGAACCGAAGAGAAAGATCAGGATGCCCGAAATCAGCACCGGTTTGCGCCCGAAGATGTCCGAAAGCTTGCCGTAAATGACGGTTGTCGTCGACTGGGCCAGAAGAAAAGCCGAGAAGACCCAGCTGTAATAGGTAAAGCCACCCAACTGCCCAACGATCTTCGGCATGGCGGTCGCGACGATCGTGGCCTCGATCGCGACCATGAAAGTCGCGAGCATGATAATGGCGACGACGAGCGCGCGGTTCGAGCGCAGAGCTGTATGGGACATGAGATCTTCTCCGGGTGCTCCGCGAAGTGCCAAAAAATGACCGGCAAGTCGGCTAGGCGGGCTGGCGCGGAGTGTAGCACCGGTTCTAGGCCGCCGACCGGAAGGCGTCAATTATTATCCGTTTGGTTACGAGTGCGGCTTCCGCGTGGGAGTCGCATCTGGATGGCGCACGCTTAGGGCGAGTTGGGCGTCAAGAAAGCAAGACGACACATGCGGTATGCGCGGCGCCCCTGCCACCTCAATTGGCTTGAAGTTCAATTACCGGATGTTAATAGTCTCTCTATCGGTTGCAATAATATATACCCCTATTGTTGTAATAAACTCGCGTCATTTTACATTTTACAACAAGAAAGCGCATGCTATTCTTAGAATCTCTAGTTTAGGGACACGTGGCGAGACTATTCTCGGCACGGCGTGCATTTTCAGCGCTGTTTGGTGCTTGAAAGGCCAAATGAGCGCTTTTGGCTTGTGATCGGCATCGGCCGAGCAAGTTGAGGACAAAAAGACTCAATCTTGAGGAGGCATCCGATGTTTCATAAAGAGCCTTGGCTTTTCATCGGCTTCTCTTGAGGCCGCTGAGGGCGTGAAGCCGACAGGCAAGTGGCTGGGAACCACCTTCGACCGCATGGTCGGACCGGGATCAAGGTAGCCTGAAAACACTCATGAGGCGAATGCGCGGCAATGGTGCCGCAGTAGGCGATATCGAGCGGCAGCGTTCTGAAACGACGCGGCCGGGCCTAAAAATCTTGGAAATTCGCCAAGCGTTGGAGTGGGTCCGATGATCAATAGCTTTGGTGAAGACACTTACTTGCCTTTGGTACAACTAATCTACGAAACCGTGGTAAGCCCTCCCGAATGGGAGAAGGTCATAGCGGAGCTGATCAATGCCACCAAGGCTGCCGCCGGGGCAGTCGTGGGCTTCAAGGGGGCGGAGGATCGGCGCGCGAGCGTGTTTGCAAAGGGCGTCCCGAAAGCCGCGCTCTGCAATCCGCAGATGATCGCTGCACTACACGCGGCGACGCTCACCTTGGGACAGGGGGCGTTCCTGACGATCGACCTGAAGGCCAAGCTCAATCCGCAATGGGACAAGCCCGTGCACGAGTGCTTTGGTGTCGAGGGCAGCCTTCTGATACTCGTTCTCGTCAAGGAAGGCGGACGCAGGATTGCATTGATGCTTCATTTCGATCGCCCGGGTCGGAGTGAAACAGATAGAGCGGCCGAAGCGCTGATGAAATTGCTGCCGCACTTTCAGACGGCCTTTGCAATCCAGAAGACCACGCTCTTGGAGCGTGAGAAATCCGCACATATGGAGAGCGCCTTCTTCAGTTCGTCCGCACCCTCTGCGATTATTACGGAAGACTATCAGGTTCGCCTGGCGAATGGGAGCTTCGAGAAATTTGTCGAAGCGTCGCATCTGCTAGTCGAATATAGCGACTCCGTGATCGATTTCGTCGACACGGCACTTCAGGACGAGGTTGCACGGCTGATCGGTATGGCGTCGTCGCATGGACGTGTTCGACACGTTGCCTGGGTTGAGGACAAGGTGAAGAACGTTAAATGGCTCATCAGCGTCGATGCGCTGTCGGGACGTGTCGGCCTCGGCTCGCAGTTCAAGAACGTCTTTGCGACCAACGAGCGCGTTTACATGCTCACGATACGCGAGCTCGGCGGAAACAGCCTGCTGGCGCCTGACACCATCAAGTCAATCTTCGGCCTGACACCGACGGAGGCCGATCTTGCCTATTGCCTCTTGCGGGGAGAAACGGCATCCGAAATCGCGCGGCAACGCGGTGTCTCGAAAAATACAGTCCATAATCAGCTTGCCTCCGCGATGGCACGCGTGGGCGTGAACCGGCAGACGCAGTTTCTGCACTGCCTTTCCATGCTCTCCGCGATGTGCTGATCGTGCTGCTTAGAACCGCCAGGTAACGCTGACGGAGACGTTGTAATCGATGGCATGACTCATGCCTATCGTGGGCGATACGCCGCCCGCATCTGCGACATAGTTGATCGTCGGTACCTTGTTAATGTAGTTCACGCCGGCGTCCAGGCCGACCTGCAGATTCTCCGTGGGCGCGTAGCGCAGCCCGGCGCCAACGCCGGCAAGCAAGCTGGCGTCGTCGCGCGTCTGGGAGACAAAGTCGAAGGCGCCCGTCGATACGCTCGGCAGAACTGCGGAATAATGGCTTCGATAGTGGGAATGCAGGTAGGCCCCGCCAAATCTCGCATCGAACGAAACGCTGAGATCCGGCTGCAATGCCTTGGCGACCGAGAGCTCAGCCAACGCCCCGACATAGCGTGCATCGAGTTCGTCGTCCTGCGCGACGCTGACCTGCGGAACCACGACACCCGGGTAGTTCGCGGTAATTTGGAGCGTCCGACGAAAATCCACGTCGCGATCGATGGACCTATACATCGGACCAAACTTGGGCGTGATCGTCCAGCCGCCTTGAAGGTCGATCGGAGCGCCAAGCAGTAGTGTCTGATCGATGACCGTAGCGTCCTCGCTGCGCTCATCGACGATTGAGCTGTTACTGAGGTCGCCGGTAGCTCGAAGGGTCATCCCAGTGTTGTCGGCATAGGCAGCATAGGCCGCGGCGCTTTGGGTATCGCCGTTCGTGAGGAGCGCGGCAAAGGTGCCGCCGGTTATCGCGCTATTCGAGGCAAACTGAGTCACACGTCCGCCCACCGGTGAGGAGCTTGAAATAAGTGTGCCGACTGTCCCGCCTGCGCTGTCGTTGACTGTAACATCAACCGTTGCAACCGCTGGTAGGATGCCGGCGGGTGACGCGAATAGCGTGCTGATGCTGCCGTTCGCCGAATTGCCAAAGGTCAAGTTTAGCGAATTCTGTCCGGCAAGGCTCGTCCGGTCCGTGGAATTGGAAGAAAGGTCCGAGATGCTGCCGTTCCACTCCAGGATCAACGGCTGCGATCCTATCTGACCGAGCGGCACATCCAAGCTGATGCCAAAATTCGGGCCGTCGTCAACGACCCTGCTGTCGCCGCTTCCGAAGAAATCGGGTCGATGCGAACCCCAGCTTGGTAAGCTTAGCCAGTTGATGCCAGCCCCGATCTGCAAGGTTAGAGCAGCTTCCTCGTTCCGCGCTACGGGCGCTGGCTTGGCGTCATCCGCAGCCGCAATGGAGGTTGTGCTTGCCCAGGCTGCAACGAGGCCAACAGCCAGTTTGTGCGACCGAACGGCCAGGCAGATGTGCATTCCCTCATCACCCCAAGATAGCCGCCGACACACGCCGACGCGACGCACTGAGGTCTATTACTATTATAATTTAGTATACAATCAATTAGCGGTCGTTTCGCGTCGTGGGAAGATTGTACGAACGGTGCACAAATATCACGGCACCGACACCGCGCAGATCTTTTCGCCGTTTGGACCATAGACAGTCAGCCGGGCGCTCCATCCGTTCGGCGACACGGAGATCGTTGACCGTGAAAGCGCAAGCCGTCCCGGGTTATCCTTCTGGAAATCGCCGCCTTGAACGTTGCTTGAGGTGTTGCCATTGGAATTCGAGAAGATTTCGAATTGATAGCTTCCTTCGCCGCGACCATCGCTTTCAATGGTCGGGACCAGGGTCATGGCGCCGCCAGTCCCCTGATGATGCTCGATGATGCAATGGACGGGGGGGAGGGCAGCAATCATTGTAGGACTCCGTAGCAAAGGAGGTCAGCGGCAAGGCCGCTGACCTAAAGATATACTCGACTAATGCTGGATGGTCGTGGAGCTGTTGCCGACACCGGACTGAACGGTGAGCGAGTTGTTGCCGAAACCGGACTGGATGGTAGCGGAGACGTTTCCTAGGCCACCTTGTACGGTAGTTGAGTGGTTGGCGACGCCGAATTGGGCTGTACCGGATGCGTTGTAGGCACCGAACTGAACGGTTGCCGAGTGATTCGCAATACCGGATTGGCCGGTAATGCTGAAGTTCCGGAAGCCGTTCTGGGCCGTGCCGGCGACGTTGCCCCAACCGCTTTGAAACGTCTGGGCTATATTATCCGCGGCGAACGCGCCGGAGATTGACGAAAGAGCAAACACGGTTGCAATTACTAGGCCCTTGATTTTCATTGTATCTCTCCTCTTCCTCCCGCCGGAATTGACGGTTGAGAGACACTACCGCATCGCCATTCGCGCGAGGGTTTCAAAGCTTGCCTAACGGAATGGGGAATTTCCCTGCTTCAGCCAAGGAACATGGTGTCGCTTAGTGATGTGGGAGGTGGCAAGTGTATTCGCAGCTATGTCAATAGTGATACTTGCCAGAAAAATAGGTTGGAGAACTATAGTTCCAAAGAGGTTCGGCTCGTGCGACAAATCGCGCGACGACATACGCTTTACAATGGTTCGATATAAGCGATTTGTAAAGAACGGCACGGATGCGAGATCCTCCATCTCTTCCATCCGACAGTTGCTGCCTGCTCCGCCAGGCGGTTGATGAAGGCGATGATCTCGGGGTTGTGTGTGGCTTTTGCATTTTTCCAATCCTTTCAAGCCAGGGTCATGCCGCCGTCGACGTGAAGCTCGATCCCATTGACGAAGCTTCCTGCATCGGAGGCGAGAAACAGTGCGGCGCGCGCGAGCTCCTCCGTCCGCCCCAGCCGGCCTGCCGGAATAAGGGAGGCCATGTAGTCTTCGAATGCCGGGCGCTCTGCTTCCGATATGCCGAGCTTGCCGAGGATTTCGGTCTCGACCGGCCCCGGGCTCAGGATGTTGACGCGGATCCGCCGCGACTTGAATTCGATCGCCCAGTTCCTGGCAAAGGCGGCGACGGCGGCCTTCGACCCGGCATAGACCGTATGATTTGGGAGGATCTTCGTGGCCGCGAGCGAGCTCGTCACGATGATGCTGCCGCCGTCGCGGATCAGCGGCGAGATTGTCTGCACGCCGAAGAATACGCCGCGCGTATTGATGGCGAAGTGCCGGTCATAGTCTTCGGGCGTGACATCGGCAGACGCGGTAAGGTTGATAACACCGGCATTGGCCACGTAGATGTCGATTCCGCCGAAGCTCCTGTTCACGATATCTGCCAACTTGCGGTGATCTTCGAGGTCGGCAACATCGCCCACGAAACCAACGGCTGAATGGCCGATGTTCTTCACGGCCCGATCGACGACATCCTGCCGCCGGCCGGTGATGATGATCTGCGCTCCCTCTTCCGCGAAGAGCTGTGCGGTCGCTTTGCCGATGCCGCTATTGCCGCCGGTGATGATGGCGACCTTGTCTTTAAGGTGTTGCATTGCTTATCTCCTTTTCAACAAGAGATGAGATAGACGTTGCCTCCCGGCGTCATTAGATCATGGGCGGGCACATGATCTGTGCCGCGGAGGTGCAAGTGGCAAACCTGCTGAACGAGACGTCGGGATTGATGGCTTTCGTAAGGACCGTGGAGGCCGGTTCGTTCAGCGCGGCCGCGCGTGACCTGGACACGACGCCGTCCGCCGTGTCGAAGAGCGTGGCGCGGCTGGAAAAGAAGATCGGCGCGCGCCTATTCCTGCGCTCCACCCGTGCCCTCACGCTGACCCAGGACGGTCAGGTTTTCTTCGACCGCGTTGCGCCGCTATTGCGGGATCTGGATTCGAGTGACGAGGCGATCAGGTCCGATGCCTCGCCGTCGGGCCGCTTGCGCATCAGCATGCCGAGCGAACTGGCGCCTCTTCTGCTCCCGCGTCTCTTTTCGAGCTTTGCCGCCGACCATCCGAACCTTCATCTCGATATCGGTCTCACGGATCGGTTCGTCGATCTGATCAGGGAGGACTATGACGTCGTGCTGCGTGCAGGTAGATCCCTGGAGGGTGATCTGATCGTGCGCCGCCTGGCCGACCTGCCGATGGCGATCGTCGCATCTCCGGCTTTTCTTGAAGCCTGGGGCAATCCCACCAGCGACGAAGCCCTGGCAGCGTTGCCCTTTGCCCGATATGCGCCGGGCGGCGTGATACAGCCTTTGCCCCTGGCGGATGGGAAGCGCTTCATTCCGTCAGGGCGCGTGGATTGCGACTCGGGAGCAGCGCTCATTCAAGCTGCGCTCGGCGGGTTGGGGGCCGCCTATGTTCTGCGATGCCTGGTCGCCAAAGAACTAGAATCCGGTGCGCTTGTCGCCGTCGCGTCGGGGATGGGGTTTCCCAAGCTTCCATTCAACGCGCTGCACGCGTTTGGCCGCACGGTGCCGCTGCGCGTAAAGTTATTCTGTGACTTCATGGCCCGCGAGGCAAAAGCCATCGAAGCGATCTAACCAACGGCGCATCATCGCCAATGCCGGCATCTGTTCAGCCAACTCAAAATTTCGAGCCACCCGCCTCCCGCATCGCAGTCGGCAACGTTTCCCATGCCCTGATCAACTCTCCGATCGAGCCGGCCCCCATCTTGCGCATGACGTTGGCGCGATGCAGCTTCACCGTCACTTCGCTGATGCTGAGGTCGAAGGCGATCTGCTTGTTCAGTCGCCCGCGTGCGACTTCGCGTAGGATTTCGCGCTCCCGGTGCGTCAGTGTCTCCAAGCGCTCGAGATTGCGCTTGACGACAACAGCCTCCGCGCGCCGCGCCACATCGAGCTCAATCCCGGCGATCACCGCATCGAGCAGCGTCTGATCCCGCACCGGTTTGGTGAGAAAGTCCACCGCGCCGGCCTTCATGGCCTGCACCGTCATCGGGATGTCGCCGTGTCCGGTGAGGAAAATGATTGGCTTGAGATTGCCGTTTTGCGCCAGATGGTGCTGCAGATGAAGCCCGCTTGCTCCCGGCATGCGCACATCGAGGATCAGGCAACCTGGGCTGTCCAATATGTCGGCGTCGAGCACTTCTTGGGTTGAGGCGAAATCGACTGACCGGAAACCCGCCGAAAGAATCAACTCAGACAAAGCCTCGCGGACAGCCGCGTCGTCATCGACGATGATGACGATTGGCTGCTCGGCATCATTCTTGTGCTGTGGTAACAGCGGCGCCGATTTCCGCGGCAGTTGTTCAACTCTCATGTCACCCTCCATTTTTCGATTTTTGCAAAGCGTCTGCGATGGCTACGAGCAGGGCAGGGGCGTCGAAAGGCTTGCGGAAAAAACCGCTGATGCCTTGGGCGCGGCCGTGGTCCGCGATTTCATGGCGGCCGGTGATCAGGAAAACCGGCAGTTCCGGACGCGCCTTCTTCACGATGTCGCGAAGTTCGAAACCGTCCGTGCCGGGCATGCCAATGTCCGTTATGAGAAGGTCGAGGTCCGAGAGTCCGCGAACCAGCAAGTGCCCGGCCGAACGGAAGCAGCAAGCCGTATAGCCGGCGGATTCCAGCAGTTCCTCCAGCGATTCGAGCAGCCTCGGATCGTCATCGATGACCGCGATGGTCGGTCTTGTTCGCTCCATGACTAATTTCCTCCCGCGCGGCGCGAGTGGGTGATCGGTATCTCCAACCTCTCCGCAATACGCACGAGATCGGCGAGCGATGCTGTTCCCATTTTCTGCATTACATTCCTTCGATGAATTTGCAGCGTGACTTCGCTGATCCCCAGTTCCGATGCTGCCTGCTTGTTGAGGAGACCACTGACCACGAGCGGCAGCACCTCGCGCTCCCGTGGGGTCAGCTCCAGATATCGCTGCCTGAGCAGGCTCAGTTCGGCCCGCTCCGATCGCTTTTCCCGATCCTGGGAAATCGCCGTGTGGACCGCTGCCATGAGGTCCGCATCGCTGAAGGGCTTGGTGAGGAAGTCCACCGCGCCATGCTTGATCGCCCGCACCGACGACGGAATATCGCCGTGTCCGGTGATGAAAACGATCGGCGGATGATCGCCTTCGGCGATCTGCCGCTGCAGTTCGAGGCCGTTGATATCAGGCAGTTCGACGTCGAGGATAAGGCAGGCAGGGACATCCGGTTTCTTACCGCCGACATATTCGCCCGCCGACCCGAAGGCGATGGTGTGTATGCCGTGGGTCTCGAGGAGTTCGCCGAGCGCCTCCCGAATGCTTTCATCATCGTCCACGATGAAAACAACATGGTCGTCCGTCGTCATGAGGTCTCTTTCGCTGCAATTGGTAAGGTGAAAATGAACCGCGCGCCGCACGGTTCATTCTTCTCGGTCCACAAACGCCCGCCATGCGCCTCGACGATCGATCGACTGATGGCCAGTCCCATACCCATCCCGTGCTGCTTCGTCGTGAAGAAGGGCTCGAACACACGATCGGGAGATTCGACGCCGCGTCCACGATCGCTGATTTCCGTCTGAACCTCGCTGCCCGCGCGATGCGCATGCACCTCAAGGACTTTTTCGCCTTCAACGAGATCCATCGCATCCATGCCGTTGCGGAAGAGATTGATGAGGACCTGTTGAATTTGGATGGAATCCAGTGTGACGGCAGGAAGGTCGGCATCGACATGAAAGTCCATGCGAATGCGGCGTCGGGCGGCCTCCTCGGCCATCAGGCCACGCGCTTCGGCTATGACGCTCGAGAGCGTCGCGCGGCTCCTCGTCTCCGTGGATTGCTTGAACAGGGCCCGAATGCGGCTCACGACATCGGCGGCGGCGTTCGCGTCACGGATCAGGCGCTCGATCACGGTGTTGGCGCGTGCCACGTTCGGAGGCTCGAACGACAGCCAGCGATGGCAGGCATGCGAGTTGGCGACGATGGCGGCCAGCGGTTGGTTCACCTCATGGGCGATGGATGCCGAGAGCTCCGCAAGGCTTGCCGCCTGCGAAGCGACCGCTAGCCTTTCCTGCGTCCGGCGCAATTCCTCTTGGGTGCGCACGTCGTCATCGATGTCGAAGCTCACGCCGTACCATTGCAATATGTTGCCGTTTGCATCGCGAAGTGGCTCGGCTCGCCCGTTGATCCAGCGATAGACGCCGTCGGCCCGTCGTTGCCGGTATTTCATCGTGAAGGTGCTGCCCGTTGTAAACGAGTGCATGAGAGCTTGCCCGACTGCGGAGGCATCGTCCGGATGGACGGAATTCTGGATCGCCACCTGCAACCGGGTGGCTTTGGGAGAACTGAGATCGGTCAATGTCAGGCCGACATACTCGGCCAATCGCCTGTTCAGGTAAGACGGCTCGCCATCGGCCGCCGCTGCCCAGATCTGTACCGGGAGGGCGTCCACGAGCCGTCTCAGCTGCGACTCGCTCTCCCGAAGAGCTTCCTGCGCCCGCATCTCATCTTCGATATCGATCGAAACCTGGTACCATTGCACGATCGCGCCAGACGCATCGCGCAAAGGCTGCGCGCGGGCCTCGATCCAGGGATAGGCGCCGTCCTTGGTACGCCGCCGAAAACGATTCACGAAAGGCGTTCCTGTCGCAAAGCCATCCAACGCCCTCCGCAGCATGACCGGGAGATCGTCAGGGTGAGCCAGATGCCGGGCCAGCCCCTCAAAATCCGTGACGTGATCCGGCACCGCTCCAACATTGTCGAGGTATCGCTTGCTGGCGGAGGTGAGCTTGCCCTCGGGATCGTAGCTCAGGATGTTGATGGGCACTGCGTCGATCATCTGCTCCAGTTGCCGCTTGCTGTTGCGCAGCGCCTCTTCACTCTGCAACTGATCATCGATGTCGTGGCAGAGGCCGTACCATTGGGCGATGCTACCGTCCTGATCTCGCATCGCTTCGGCGCTTGTCGCCATCCACCGATACGTGCCGTCAGCTCGACGCATCCGCCATTTCATGGAAAGTGGCTCACCACTCGCCAGGGAGCGTTGGAACGCGTCCGCAACCTCAACGGCATCATCGGGATGAATCGCTGTCTCGATAAATGCGTCGAGCCGGCTCATGTCCTGCTTGTCCAGGCCCGCGACATCCAGGCCCAGGTAGTCGACAAGTCTTTTGTTGAAAAAGACGGGCTGGCCGTCTGGTGAGATCCGCCAGAGATAACTCGGGACCATGTCCACGAGGAGCGACAGTTCCTGTTCCCGGCTGCGCAATGCAGCTTCCGCACGCTTGTGTTCGGTCAGATCGAGAATGTACGCAACTCCTTGTCGAGACTGCCCTTCGAAGCAGGCCGCCCCGATCAAGACCGGCACTCGACTGCCATCCTTCCTGAAATACTCCTTCTCCCGGGCTTGCATCTTGCCCGTCAACGCAAGTTCTTCCGCCTCTTCGCGGGCATGCACGGTCTGCCATTTGGGAGGCGTTATATCGAACCACCGAAGGCCGGCCTGCACATCCTCCCGTTCGTACTGGATCATACGGAGAAACGCGTCATTGGCGTCGATGACTGTTCCGTCCAGATCCCATATGACGATCCCGATAATGTCTGAATCTATCAGTCGCCGGATTCTGGCTTCGCGCTCGGCTATGTCGCTGTAGAGGCGCGTCTGATCGTCTATGTCGTGTGAAAGGCCGTACCACTGGATGATCTGTCCCTTTTCGTCCCGCATCGGCTCGGCCCGGCCTGACATCCATCGATAGACGCCGTCTGCGCGACGCAGGCGGTAGTCCATCGCGAAATGGTTGCCGGTCGCAAGGCTGTCACTGAGTGACTTGGCGAGCCCGGGTGCGTCATCGGGGTGGATAGCGGCGTTGAGGATCGCTGCCATCTGGCTCGTATCCAGCTTGCCGGCGTCGGGCCTATCCACACCGAGGAAATCCATCATGCGCTTGTTGAAGAAACTCGGCTCGCCGCTTGGATTAAGTCTCCAAAGCAGGCTCGGCACCATGTCGACGAGCTGCGAGAGCTCCCGTTCCCGGTCGCGCAATGCCTCTCGCGCGGTCACCAGATCATGTATGTCGACGCTTACCGCGTACCAAGCGAGGATGGCGCCTGACTCGTCGCGCAAAGGCTCTGCGCGACTCTCTGTCCAGCGATAGGAGCCGTCGCGCCGTATGTGGCGATAGTGCACAAAATAGGGCGTGCCGGTCTCGAATGCGTGGGTGCGCACCTGCGCCCTCATGGCCCTGTCGTCCGGATGGATGACGTTTAAAGGGAACGCCGGCGTCCCGCCGTTGGCGGTAAAGTCCTCAAGAGTGGCGCCAGTTACGTCCGTGTACCACTTGTTGAGGTAGGTCGGCGTTCCTTCAGGGGTCGTGGTCCAAATCATGGCGGGCACGGCGTCGATCAGCTGCTGCAGCTGCCGCTCCCTGTGCCGCAACGCGTCTTGGGCGCGCACTTCGTCGTCGATGTCGATGGAGATGGCGAACCATTGCACAATCGCGCCGTTTTCGTCGCGTAGCGGTTCTGCTCGGCCATCGACCCAGCGATAGACGCCATCCGCACGGCGCATGCGATACTTCAAGGAATAGGGCTCTCCGGTGGCGACGGAACGACGGACCGCTTGCAGTAGGACGGGTGCATCATCCTCGTGGACCAGGGTTTCTATGTTCGTCGCCAGCCGGCTCGTGCCCGGCTTGTTCAACTGATCCAGGTCAATCCCGAAAAAATCCACCAGACGCTTGTTGAAGAAGGTCGGTTCGCCTTCCGGCGTCAGCCGCCTGATGTGGACCGGGACCATGTTCACGATTTGCAAGAGCTCCCGCTCCCGGTCGCGCAGGCTCTGTAGCGTCAGCTGATGCTGCCGGGATATGGCAGCAACGATGAGCGCGGAAAATGCCGAGATCGCCAGGAAGAGCTGCAGCATGATCTGGTTGTGGCGCTGGGTCTCGGCATCGCCGGCAAATTGGATAGCGCCGGATATCGTGAATGTCGCCGTGATCAGTGCAAGAAGGGCCAGCGTAACGGCGGCACCCTTGAATTCGAAGCGCACCGAGGCCCAAAGAAGTGGCGGCATGATGATGTAGGCGAAGGGCAGAAAGCCACTCAGCGAAAGGGTGGCGACGCCGAGCAGGATTACCCCCAGAACGCAAGCTTCCGCCCACCGCGCTGCCGAAAACTCGGCCTTGCCACCCCAACTCTGGAACACGACAAGTGCGAGCGGCGCCACGATCAGGACCCCGGTGGCATCCCCGATCCACCACAGAGCCCAGGCGTCCAGGAAGGTTTGCGAAGACATGCCGAACCAGACCAGCGTGGCACTTCCGACCGTCGCGCTCAGCATCGGCGCAATCCCTGCGCCGACGACGACGAATGCGACAACCTCCTGCAAGGTTTCCAATCGAACCGACCGCTTCAAAGTACGGTTCACGAGCCATGCACCGATGGTGGCTTCGAGCGCGTTGCCGGAATAGATAAGGAGGGCTACGGGCAAGGGACTATGGAACCATAGGATATTGCCAAGCAGTTCCGCCAGACCGCCCGCCAGCACCCACCACGGCCAGCTCCACATGGGAGCGAGGATTAGAGTCGCAATGAACAGTCCGCTTGGAGGCCAGATGGAGATGCCCGTTCCGGGCACGATTGCGAGCGCCTGAGCGAATCCGCAGCCCAGGACATAAGCCAGAACAAAGAGGCCGAGATGCAGGAGTTGCGGGCGATACGACCAGACGCGCGTCATTGGGGCTCCTGCAAGGTACAATAGTCCGGGATCGTCAGCCTTTCGTATTGAACTTGTTGTCAATCCCGGTGCTGGCGAAGCTATGCCGCACCCTAATCGCGCCACCGCACCGCCGCAACTTATGGAAATCCATATGTTGGTGGCGATGCTGCCGCAGAGCCGAAGGAGACCAGGTCCAGAAGAATGCGCAAGACGTGAGGGCCGGCAGCAAGATGTGCCAGCCGAGCCCCCCAGGCAAATCCTATGCGGGAAGGAAATGCCGCATCGAAAACCCTGTAACGGTTCCGGTCTCAGTCCAGAAGTGGGAGGGGAGTGGTCGGCTCGTCGAAGTCCGTCGACCGGCTGATCTTGTCCCAATAGAGAGCGGCTGCGGATCGAACCGCATCGCTTTGGGCAATCCGTCCCAGGGCATCGCTTCCGAGGACGAGTTGTTCTGGCAGATCATCCTGGCGCGAAAGATCGAAGATGACGACGGCCACCTTGTCCGGGTCGCCGGGCTCGGTGCCGGCATAGCCTTCAGTCATCCTCATGATCGCGCCGATGGTCGGTTCGTATTCCGGCAACAGCGGCGGGACGTGCCCACGGGCAACCCGCGTCCAGTTCGTGCGGATGCTGCCAGGTTCGATGGCGATGGCCTTGACGCCGAACGGCTTGACCTCCTTGGCAAGTGAAGCGGTGAAACCGCTCACCGCCCATTTGGCGGCAGTATAGGCGGTTGACCCAGGACTGCCGAAGCGCGCCGAGCTGGACGAAATATTGATGATATGCCCTGATTTTTGACGGCGCATCACGGGGAGCGCCGCGCGCGTGAGATTGACCACACCGTAGAAATTGGTGTCGATCTCCGCCTTGAAATCATCTTCAGAGCCCTGTTCGAAGGGACTGAGATGCGCGTAACCGGCATTGTTCAGCAGCACGTCGAGGCGACCGAACCGTTCCATCGCGGTGTCGACTACGCCGCGTGCTGCTGGCGCATTCGTCACATCGAGTTCGATGAGTTCCACCTGCTTGCCGTAGCGGCGCGCAAGGTTGAGAAGGCGGTCGACGTTTCGGGCCGTCGCGACGAGGTTTTCGCCGCGCGCGAGGACGAGTTCGGCCGTGCTCAGGCCGATCCCGCTGGCGCTGCCGGTTATGAGCCAGGTCTTCGACATGTTGGATTTCCTTAAAGGGCGATGATGGAAAGGGCTTGAATGGAAATGGCGCGGCCTTGGCGCGCCACCGATGGTCCAAGTTACGAGCGTCAGGCCTTGAGGAAGGCGAGCAGGTCGGCGTTGACCTGGTCCTGATGTGTGGCGGTGATGCCGTGCGGCGCGCCGGGATAGTAGATGTCCTTGGCGCCCTTGATCAGCCGGGCGGACTTGACGGCGGAATCCTTGACCGGAACGATCTGGTCATCCTCCCCGTGTAGGACGAGCGTCGGCACGTCGAACTTCTTCAGGTCTTCGGTGAAGTCGGTTTCCGAGAATGCCTTGACGCATTCATAGGCGTTCAGCAGGCCAGCCTGCATGCTCCAGAGCCAGAACTGGTCGAGTGTGCCCTGGGAGACGTTTGAGCCCGGTCGATTGGCGCCATAAAATTGCGGGGCAAGGTCGCGGTAGAATTGCGAGCGATCCTTGACGAGGCCGGCGCGGATCGCGTCGAACGCTTCGATCGGCAGGCCTTCCGGATTGGCCTCTGATTTCACCATGACCGGCGGCACGGCGGCGATGAGCACAGCCTTGGCGACACGCTTCGTGCCGTGCCGGCCGATATAGCGGGCGACTTCGCCGCCGCCGGTGGAGTGGCCGACCAGCGTCACGTCCTTGAGGTCAAGCGCCTCGATCAGGGTGGCCAGATCGTCGGCGTATCCGTTCATATCGTTTCCGGATGTCGGCTGGCTGGATCGTCCGTGGCCGCGGCGATCGTGCGCCACGACGCGGAAGCCGTGCTGGGCGAGAAAGAGCATCTGGCCGTCCCAGGCGTCGGAGTTCAACGGCCAGCCATGTGAGAAGGTGACGACTGGACCGGTGCCCCAATCCTTGTAGTAGATTTCCGTGCCGTCCTTGGTGGTGATCGTGCTCATGGCTTGCTTTCCGTGGTTGCTGGTGGCGGGGAGAGGCTGCTTCGGCGTCTTTGCGGAGGCAACCGCCGGCAAGCCCACGGCGATCCCGGCGGTGAGGCTGCCGAGCAGGGCGTCGCGACGTGAGACACTGACAGTCGATGGGTTTGAAATATTGCGCATTTTCTATCCTTCGCGGTGATTGACATGCGACGGAGGATGGCGACCGGCGGCCCGGAAAACCATTGGGCGGAAGCATCTGGGGACTGTGCGAAAGTCTAGGTGACCGCATCGAACGATTAGGGCGGTTGCTCGCACCGAGGCGTTCACGACGCAAAACACGCGCTGATGAAGCGCGCGTTTTCTTGCTTGTCTATGTGCGGTGTGGGTTACCGATAGGGGGCCAGCGATGTAGTGGTGAGTGCAGGCCCTTGCAGCTCTTCCTGTTCGAAGTGCACGTCCATCGCATCGAACATGGCGATCATTCATCGAAGGGCGCGTTTGCCACCAGATCGACCGAGGAGGTCGGCACTTTATAGCCAGGAACCAGGCGCTCCCCGAAATCCCGCGCGAAGTTGTCGTAAGTCGTTTCCGGCTGTGTCGCGGCGATGTGGCAAAAGCACAGGGTCATCTGCCGCTTCATCCCAAGCCGCGGAAATTCGGCGACGATCGCCTTCATCTCAGCCGAGGGAATGGAACTGTATTGCAGGCCGACGACGTCGAGGCAGATGCCGGCGGTGCAGAGCGCGACCTCGGCTTCCTTGTAGAGGCCGATCGACGGCGTCGAGTTGAGAGCGACGCAATCCCAGATCTGTTGGGCTCGATACTTGTCGAGCCCGGCTTCCGTCGCAAATCCGCGCGCCAGATCCGCGGCCTCCACCTCGAAGCGCCGCGGCCCCGCAAATCTCTCGTTGAGCGTTATGTCGTGCAGCAGCGTGCCGACGGCCAAGACTTCCGCGTCGTGCTCGATGGCATGAAGCTGCCCGATCCGCTCGGCAAACAGCCAGGAGCGGACAACGTGGTTGAAGAGGTACGGCTCGCATGCCTGGCGCGCATGCTCCAGCGCGCGCTCGACGAGCGGCGTCTGGGGGACCGAAATTCCGGCAAGTGTTCGCATTGCTGTCGCGCTCATGGGCCCAAGCCTTGTTGATCTGAGTCTCTCGAAATATCGGCGGGTGAGGGCTGCGATGTCAGGCATTGGCCGGGCATCGCAGAGGTTTGTCTCACTTGTCGTCGATCGTTATGTTCTTCTCGTCGGTATCGACGACGAAGACCGCAAGCAGGCGCGCCGGCTCGGTCTTGCTTGCATTCTCGCTGACGGCGTGGTGATCGCCCGGAAACTCCGAGAAGCTTTCGCCGGCATGGTAGGTCGTGACCGGGCCGCTATTGACCTGACTGCGGATTGCGCCTTCGAGGACCGTTGCATAGATGAAGGCTGAGTTCGGATGCGTGTGGGCAGGCGAGGTGCCGCCCGGCGCATACTCGACCAGCACGCCCTTCATGCTCTTGCCGGGCACGTTGGGAAGCTTCTGGTCGTAAACGATGGTGACTTTCGCGTCACCGGAGGAAGTGTCATGCGCGACGGCGGCGCCGCCGAGGACGGCCGTCAATGCGGTTGCCGCCATAAAGGTCCGGAACATGCTGGTTCTCCTGTCGTGATTGTGCATGGAAGGGGCAGCCTGGGTCTTGCCGGATGCGCCGCGCCCCTCCGAAGGGGTTACGTTCTCGGCTGGTAGTGGCTGAGCCAGTCCTGGAAGCTGACGCGGCCAAGCCGGGCGTCGCCGATCGGCACGAGCGAGCCCTCGGCGAGCTCGGTGCCGAAATAAGGCGCATGCGGATCGGCGACGACCTGGCGGGAATCGCCGGTCGACTTCAGGAACTGCGCCGCGATCTCGTTGAGGCGAAATTTCTCCGGACCGGCAATCTCGATGATGCCATTCTGGGGTTTACCGAGGGCCACGTCGGCCATGGCGTCGGCGACATCCTCCGACGAGATCGGCTGCACATAGGCGGAGGACAGATGCACCGTCTGGTCGACCGTGCCTGACTGGACGATGCCCGGAATGAATTCCAGGAACTGCGTCGAATGCACGATCGTGTAGGGAATGCCAGAAGCACGGATCAGCGCTTCCTGGGCCATCTTGGCGCGCATGTAGCCGCTGCCCTCGAGCCGCTCCACGCCGACAATGGAAAGGGCGATATGATGTTCGACGCCTGCCACGGCGGCTGCCTTGAGGAGGTTACGTCCCGCGGTCTGGAAGAATTCCATCACCGCCTTGTCCTCGAACGAGGGCGAATTGGCGAGGTCGATCACCACCTTCGCGCCAGCCAGCGCGTCGTCCAGGCCCTCGCCGGTCAGAGTGTCGACACCCGTATTTGGGGATGCTGCGAGGACCTCGTGGCCCTTTTTCCGCAGCCGTTCGACGGTCTTCGAGCCGATCAGTCCGGTGCCGCCAATGACAACGATTTTCATGCCTAGTCTCCTTCTTGGGTCATGTGCCCGGATCTTGATTGAAACCCGCCAGTGTCAGCATTCCGTGTGTGGGATCAGCGAAAGCCACGCCCGGATGCGGCTCCGATGGCGGGACAATGCGTTGGATCCCCGTCTTGAACCATTCTACCGGGGACGCGCTCATCTCCTGCCGAAGTATAGGAAGGGGTGTCCCGAACGGTGGAAGGCCTGATCGATCGGCTGGCGTCTGCTGAATTCCGCGTTAGGCCGGGCGCATCGACCGGCCAGATGGATGGTCCACGATGTCGGGGATACCTCCTGTCCGGGCGCAACGTCCCGATCACTCATGTCACGGAGAGCATGATGACCAAGCGTTTGAACATACTGGCCAGGAAGAACGGAGGCATAGAAGGCCTCGTTGCCGTGGAGGCCTGGATTGCCAAGAGCTTCGATCCCACGCTGATGGAGCTCGTCAAGGTGCGCGGGTCCCAGATAAACGGATGCGCCAATTGCCTGCACATGCATCGTCAGGACGCGTTGAAGCTGGGCGAGACAGAAGCGCGGATGCTCTTGTTAAACGCCTGGCATGAATCGGAGCTCTATACGGATCGCGAACGGGCGGCACTGACATGGGCCGAGGCGCTGACCAATGTCGCTGAAGGCTATGCGCCGGATTCGGACTATGAGGTCGCGCAAAACGCCTTCTCGAAGGATGAACTCGTGGCGCTCTCGATCGGCATCGCAATGATCAATGCCTGGAACCGCCTGGCAATCGGCTTTCGGCTGCAGCATCCAGCGGATCGCAAGCGCGCCGCCTGACCCAAGCGTTCGCCGGGCAAATCCGTTCGCCCGGCGACTGCGGCGTCCGCGCCGCCATGCAACCCAACTTCTTGTGCGCGTTACCGACGGGTCGCTGCGTCTTTCAACGCGGGCGTAGAGCGAAAGACGAGTTTTTCGATCTCCACGACGAGGAAGAAGGCGAGCCCGCCCAAGATGAGCCAGAGCCAGACTGAAGGGGGCAAGGCCTCGGTGTCGAACACGGCGTGGAGCGGCGGTGCATAAGTGAAGAGGATCTGCAGCACCACGACCGCGGCTATGCCGTACCAAAGATAGGGATTGGCCAGATGGGCACGCACGGACAAAGACGAATCGAGCAGGTAACGGCTGTTGAAAGGTAGTAGAGCTGCCCGAGCGTGATCGCGTTGACGGCAGCCGTGCGCGCCATCTGGTCCGAAGCGCCTTGCCCCTTCATCCAGAAGAAGACCACCAGCGTATAAAGGACAAGCGCCGCGCCCACGAAGAGAATGCGCCAGATACCGAAACCGGTGACGATCGGCCGGTCGATCGAGCGGGGAGGGCGCGTCATCACGTCCGCCTCATGGGGCTCGAACGAAATGACAAGACCGAGCGCGACCGACGTGACCATGTTCACCCACAGCACCTGTAGCGCCGTGATCGGCAGCGTGAAGGCGAACAGGATTGCGATCGCGATCACCGCGCCCTTGGCGATATTGGTGGGCAGCAGGAAGAGCATCGCCTTCTCGATGTTGTTGTAGACCGTGCGGCCCTCCTTTACGGCCGCCGAGATCGAGGCGAAATTGTCGTCGGCGAGGATCATCTCCGCGGCCTCTTTCGTCACCTCCGTGCCCTTGATGCCCATCGCCACTCCAATATCGGCCTTCTTCAGCGCCGGCGCATCGTTGACGCCGTCTCCGGTCATGGCGACGATCTGACGATTGGCTTGGATTGCCTTCACGAGCCTGAGCTTGTGCTCGGGGCTGGCGCGGGCGAAGACATCCAAACACCCACGCTCCCAGCATCCAGAAGGCTATCCAGATCAAGGCTAAAGCGCCGACGACGAGGAGGAAGGCGAATATCATGCTGGGATCTCGAAGCGGTTCACGGCTCTTCCTCACTGCGTATTGCCCGAACAGCATTTCCCCGCCATTCGCTCCACACACGGAGCACTTCAACCGAGGTTGGATCTCATCAATATACGCCTGCCTCAATCGATCCGGCAGGCGTGTTTCTGTCGAATGGTCGCTGTGTCCCGCAGCCATGGCACTTTACCTGAACATCGACGTGGTACGGGGCGTAGTGGAGAGATCCGGGGTTCTATCCCCCTGGAAACGAGTCACGGCATCATGGTCGATTTCGATGACAGCTCGGACAAGAGCATTGAGGGCGCGCGGTCGAAGCAAATTCGCCTTGAGCCCCAACCGCACACCCCATTGCTCTGGAGGGGCTGGGGTCCTGGCTCCAAAAGCAACGTGCCGGAAGCTAAGAGTTCAGGGTTAATTTAGTATTTAGGAATGACTAATATTAAAGAAAAGGGCCCCACTGCTGGTTCGACACTCAGCGAAGACCCTGGGGCCGTGCTGGTGGGCTGCCATAAACCTCAGGGCCACCGCCGAGCAACCCGCCGGTGTACGCTCCCACGGGTAACACGATTATCATACGCCCGCCGCGGGACGGTTGCCAGTTGATCTTCGGTCAGCCGACGTCGTCCGCGAACTTAATGCTTTGCAGGGTAGCGGGTCATTCCGAGTGTTTGCCGCGATATGTGGTCGGCGGAGGAAGCGCCTCGTGAGCTTGAGCAAGCGTTTCGAGCCACGAGGCCAAGCCAGCTGGAACTTCAGCGTTCCCGGCCTCCAGCGCTTCCACCCATGAAAGGTCGCATTGCAGGGCCGATGCCAGATTGATCGGCGTCCACCGGATATGAAGAAGGCATTCCGTGAAACGGGCAGGGGTCATTGCTCACATCCTCGTAAAGCACCGACAAACATGGCCTATGATGTACTGCCAGTTCGGCAGGTCAACCATATCTTCAGCCTCCTCGATCTGGCAGTGCGTCAACCTCCGCCGTCACTGCCGTAGGAGTCGTCCTTCACGCACCTCAGAAACTTGTTTCAATTATTTCCGGGATCGCTAATGTTCCCGCATGGCAAACCGAACGGTGCGGCTTAAACAGGGCGCAGCGGGGACCGAGCATCCTGTACAGGACGAAATCTCGAATGCCAGAGGGAGAGAAGCTTAGCTCTTCGGAGGCAACGCCTGAGCTTCTCTCCCGATCCTGCGGCTTCGGCCCAGCTATGCCGCCCATTTGAGGCCAGCTAGACCATTGTTGGTTCTGGATCTGGATCAATCTCGTCAAGGCGTCGGGCGTGTCGTTCCTCGGCAAGCCGACCTTTCTGCCGACGGGCCACATCTTCATGACTCCGGCCGGAAAGGGCTTCATAAGGTCGACGGGATCGGGTTCCGGCGGTGCGGGGATCGGCGGGCAAGCCGATTTGCTCGGCCTCAACCTCCGTGAGCTGTGCCCAAGTCTTTGCGTCTTCGAGGCGGCTGTATGTCTTGGAGAGTGGGGCGCAGCCCTGAACGCGGACCTGCACCTGATACTTTCCATTGCGCCTACGGATGGTCGCCATTGCAAAACCTCATGCTGTGACCGTGGTGTGACAGTGATGAATTGCAACGGGCTTGGTGGAGCGCGACCCTTGATAACTATTTGATTTATCAAGGAAAGAATGGTGCCGCTTACGTGACTCGAACACGTGACCCCATCATTACGAATGATGTGCTCTACCGACTGAGCTAAAGCGGCAATCCCTGCGGCCGAACCATGCGGCCCGCGATTTGCATGGGCTGATACAGGCATTGTTTGAAGATTTCAAGCGCCCTGTCGGCTCATCGGCAAAAAAGAACGGTGCTGTGGAAATCCGCCGCCGATCTCTAGAGTGACAGCCGCGTCCGGGCAGCCGCATATTCGGCTTCCAGCCGGTCGACGAGCTTGCCGACTGGTTCGATCGCCTTGATGACGCCGATGCCTTGTCCGCTGCCCCAAATGTCCTTCCATGCCTTGGCACCGCCGACGGCCTGTTCGAAATCCATTTTCGAGGGATCGGCGACCGGCAGATTGTCGGGGTCGAGGCCGACGGCCTTCACCGACGGTTTGAGATAATTGCCATGCACGCCGGTGAAGTAGTTGGAATAGACGATGTCGTTCGCCATGCCGTCGACAATCGCCTGCTTGTAGGCGTCTGAGGCGCGGGCCTCTTCGGTCGCGATGAAGGGCGTGCCGATATAGGCCATGTCGGCGCCCATCGCTTGCGCCGCGAGGATGGCACCGCCATTGGCTATCGCGCCGGCAAGCAGCAGCGGCCCGTCGAACCATTCGCGGATTTCCTGGACAAGCGCGAACGGCGAAAGCGTGCCGGCATGGCCGCCGGCACCGGCTGCGACTGCAATCAGCCCGTCCGCGCCCTTGCGGATGGCTGAGTTCGCATGGCGATTGTTGATGACGTCGTGAAGCACGATGCCGCCGTAGGAGTGCACCGCGGCGTTCACTTCCGGCACGGCGCCGAGTGACGAGATGACAACCGGCACCTTATATTTGACGCAGAGCCTCAGATCGTGCTCCAGCCGCTTGTTCGACATATGGACGATCTGGTTGACGGCAAACGGAGCCGCTGGCCGTTCGGGGTTCGCGGCGTTGTGCGCGGCGAGATCCTCGGTGATAATGGCGAGCCATTCGTCGAGCTGGCTTTCCGGCCGCGCATTCAGGGCCGGGAAGGCGCCAACGATCCCAGCCTTGCACTGCGCCAGCGTCAGTGCCGGGTGCGAAATGATGAAGAGCGGGGAGGCGACGACCGGCAATCTGAGATTCTGGGTCAGGATCGGAGGTAGGGCCATGGGACACCGTAGGAATTGACGTTTACGAAAACGTCAATGTGATAGCAGAGACTTTGACAGAGGAAAAGTGCGCTCTATCGATTCCTCAAATATCGGCTATTGTTGCAAGGACATAGGACGGTCAGGGTCTCCTGCGTTATCCCCTGCCGATGCGAACCCGGACACCGGGTGAGGCTTGCGATTTGCGGCGGCAGCGGCTACCGCATTTACGAATTGTTAAGTACAAAGCCCAGTCTCAGAGTAAAGGACCGGACGTGAGCGGATTAGAAACGGCTATCAAAACGGCGCTCAGCAATGCCGATCGCGACAATCCCGAAGTCCGTGCAAAGATTTATCAGTCCGCGCGTCAGGCTCTTGAAGCCGGTCTCCGCAAGCAGGACATCACCGAGACGGAAGCGGTCGCCTATCATCGCCACAGGCTCGAAACGACGATCCATATGATCGAAGCGGAGGAGCGCGAACGCCTTCATCCGCGCCAGGGGCCGCCGGAAGTTGCTGTTCCCCCCGTGGTGGAAGTACCAAGGCCGGCTGATCATGTGGCAGAGGAAGAAGTCGCGAACGTTTCGATTGGCGGCGAAACCCGTGAGCATTCGGTTACCGACCCACGCTTCGACGATGAATCCAGCCTCGCCGGCGTCCATGCCGGGAGCGGCAATCATCTTGGCGCCGAGCCGGTCGCTGAATCGCCAGCGGCGGAGCGAAAGCCCACGCAGATGGATTTCCGGCCGGAGCGCGCCGCGGTTCGACGCAAGCCGCGCAAGTTTTTCTCCCGACTGCTTGTCGCCTGCGTGCTCCTGGCCTTCATCGGCATGGGTGCGTGGTGGGTATACACCTCGGGCGTGCTTAAGACCGCTGCGGAACGAGATACAAGCGTTGCCAATCCGCCGGCGAGCACTCAGCCGGAAGACTTCGACGGCGCGGACAACAGTGGCGACAGCGGTGCCGCAGGCGGCAATGCGGCGCCGGTTGCGATCGACCCGCAGAACTCCTTCTCCGCCGACTGGATTGAGGTTTTCAAGCCGTCCAATGCGGACAAGATCAAGACCGGTGCACGGGCGGAAATTCAGAATGTTGCGGAAAACGAGGGCACCGCGGTCCGCCTGATCTCGCAGAGCAACGACAGCGACGGCAATATCAGCATCAGCGTTCCCGCCGATGTCCTTCAGCAGTTGGCCGGCAAGTCCTCGACGATTGCAATCACGCTGCAATCGACGTCCGACGAACCAACTCAGGTTACGGTGGAATGCGATTTCCAGTCGCTCGGCGACTGCGCCCGTCACCGTTTCTCGGTCACCCGGCAGAAGTCGGATGTGCTTCTCCAGGTCCGCTTCGATCGCTCGCTGGCGCCGAACGCCGCCGGACGTCTGATCATCAACAGCGATGTCGACGGCAAGGCGCGCGGCATCAACCTCTACGCTATCCGAATCCTGCCGGGGCAATAGGCTATTTCAGGAAATGCGGACCCGAGCCGATGATCTTGTCATCGAGTTTGCCGATGGCATCCTTGTCCTTGCCGTCATAATCCATCGTCTTCAGCATGTGCCGGATCAGGTTTAGCCGGGCGCGACGCTTGTCATTGGCACGAATGACCGTCCAGGGCGCGAATTCCGTATGTGTCTCTTTCAGCATCCGGTCGCGTTTCTCGCTGTAGTCGCCCCATTTCGTCAGCGCTGCGATGTCCATCGACGACAGTTTCCAGACCTTGAGCGGGTCGTGGCGCCGATCGTGGAAGCGCTTCAGTTGCATCTCGCGGCCGATATCGAGATAGAACTTGAAGAAGAAGATACCCTCGTGCGCGATGACCTTCTCAAGCTGAGGCGCCTGGTTCAGGAAATCTTCGTATTGCTTGTGCGTGCAGAAGCCCATGACGGGCTCGACGCCGGCACGATTGTACCAGGACCGGTCGAAGAGCACGAACTCGCCCGCGGTCGGGAATTGCGCGACATAGCGCTGGAAATACCATTGCCCGGCCTCACGATCGGTGGGCTTGGCCAATGCGACCGCCCGGGCAAGGCGGGGATTCATGTGCGCCGATGAGGCGGAAATCGCGCCGCCCTTGCCCGCCGCATCCCGTCCCTCGAAAAGCGCCATGACCCGCTTGCCGGTGGCCTGCAGCCAGAACTGCACCTTGACCAACTCGATCTGCAGCTTTTTGAGTTCTTCAAGGTATTGTTCTTCCTTGAGGTGTTTGTCGTATGGATAGCCGCCGGATTCCAAAGCCGCCTTGTCAACCCAGTCCGGCAGCACGGCATTGTCGACATCAAAGACGCGCTTCTCTCCGCGGATGTCCAGTTCGACGGCTCTGCTTTCGACATCATCGGCCATGGCTTCTTCTCCGGTGAACTTCGTCGCATACAGGCGACCATATTTCCTGTTGAAAATCAAATGTCTTGCGGATCGTGGAAATTTCTGTGTGTTCGCACCAAAGCCTTTCCGCGTGTCGTGTGCAGGCGAAAACTTCTGTCATGAATCACGGCTATCAGGCAGAGTTTGAAGATAAGAGTACGAGCCGAAAACCGCGAGGGGCAGTTGGAAGACAAAGCGCCATGGACACGAAGCCTGATTGCACGCATTCGGCAGGAGCGTCCCGTCCTGCTCGTGGCTCTGCTGATTGCCCTGATTGCTCTGGCTGCAGGCGCAAACAAGTGGGTCGTGCTCGGTCTTCTGTTGCTAATGATCATCACGGCGTTGTGGCACACGGTTCCGGCGGCCCTCCCGAAAGTCCAGCTGGAACCAGTTCCCGAGACTATCGAAGCGCCCGGGAACCGCTTGGCCGAGGTTGCCGCGGCGCTTGCCGCGCTCGACATCCCCGTCATGGTGCTTTCCGGTGATGCCTCGGTGCTTTACCAGAACCGCGCGGCCGAAAAGGCTTTCGGCGAGGCCGCCATTGGTGCGCATATTTCCGCTCGCCTGCGCTCGCCTGGCATCCTCGACATGGTCAGCGAAACGATTGCAACCAACGCGCCGAACCAGATCGAGCACTCCGAACGCCTGCCATCCGAGCGCGTTTACATCGTCCGCAGCGCCCCCGTGGAGTTTGACGAACAGCAGCCGGCTGATGAGCGTTTCTTCGTGCTCTCCTTCCGGGACATTTCCGAGGTTCGCCGCATCGACCGCATGCGCTCCGATTTCGTCGCCAATGCCAGCCACGAGTTGCGCACGCCACTCGCGTCCCTGCGCGGCTTCATAGAGACTATCCAGGGCCCGGCGAAGAATGACGGCAAGGCGCAGGAGCGCTTTCTCGGCATCATGCTGGATCAGGCCACTCGTATGAGCCGTCTTGTCGACGACCTCCTGTCCTTGTCGCGGCTGGAACTCAAGTCACACATCGCCCCGGATCAGAAGGTCGATCTCGTTCCACTTCTCGGCCATGTGAGGGACTCGCTGGCACCACTCGCAAACGATGTCGGCGTTGAGATCGTGCTGCATCTTCCGCTGGGCAAGGCAGAGGTGCTTGGCGACCGCGACGAACTGGTCCAGGTTTTTGAAAACCTGATGGAAAATGCCTGCAAGTATGGGCAGGAGGGCAAGACCGTCGATGTGTTCCTGAAGAATGCACCGGGCGAGCCGGTGGAGGTCACGGTTGTCGACAAGGGACCGGGAATTCCGGCCGAGCATGTGCCGCGACTGACCGAGCGTTTCTACCGTGTGAGCATCGAGGACAGCCGCTCGAAGAAAGGCACGGGGTTGGGCCTTGCCATCGTCAAGCATATCCTGACGCGGCACCGCGCGCGCTTGATCGTCAAGTCGGAAGTCGGCAAGGGAACGAGCTTCACCGTGCGGTTTTGACATAAAACTGCGATCAATCGTGCGGGATCGCATTCTTTGTATAATGATTTCATATATTTAATCTGTCACAAATGTTTCGTGAAAATGACATAAAAGCTCTGGGCATCAGGGGCTAAAGAGAGCGGGCCGCTGATGAAGACGGCACTGCAAAGGCCGCTCAAGGCCGCACTCAGACCGCTATATGCCCGGGAGATTGTTATGAACGCTTTTAAACTCACGGTCGCAGCACTTGCCGCTTCCGCCGCTTTCGCTGGCGCGGCCGTTGCTCGCGACCAGGTTCAGGTTGCTGGCTCGTCCACCGTCCTGCCTTACGCCAAGATCGTAGCCGAAACCTTCGGCGAAACCTTCAAGGACTTCAAGACGCCGGTCGTTGAATCCGGCGGCACGGGCGCTGGCCTCAAGGAATTCTGCAAGGGCGTCGGCCCGGACACCATCGACGTTGCCAACGCTTCGCGTCCGATCAACGCCAAGGAACTGGACGCCTGCAAGGCAGCCGGCGTCACCGACATCCAGGAAGTGAAGATCGGCTATGACGGCATCGTCTTCGCGACCGACTCGTCCAACCCTGATGTCGCCTACGTCCCGGCCGACATCTATAAGGCTCTGGCTGCCCAGGTCGTTGTTGACGGCAAGCTCGTCGCCAACCCTTACAAGAAGTGGTCGGAAGTCAACCCGGCACTCCCGGCTGTTGACATTGCTGCCTACATCCCGGGCGAAAAGCACGGCACGCGCGAAGTCTTCGAACAGAACGTTCTTGCTGCTGGCTGCAAGGCTTCCGGCGCTCTCGACGTCATCAAGGCTTCGATCTCTGACGCCGCCGCTCAGACCAAGGCTTGCGTCGCAGTCCGCAAGGACGGCGCTGCTGTCGACATCGACGGTGACTATCCGGAAACGCTGGCACGCATCGCTGCCAACAAGACCGGCGTTGGCGTCTTCGGCCTTTCCTTCTATGAAAACAACGCCGACAAGCTGAAGGTTGCGACCGTCAACGGTATCGTTCCGTCGACCGAAACCATCTCCGACGGCACGTACCCGGTTTCCCGTCCGCTGTTCTTCTACGTCAAGAAGGCACACCTCGGCGTCATCCCGGGCCTGAAGGAATACGTCAACTTCTTCGTATCCGAACAGATGATCGGACCGGACAGCCCGCTCGTCGAGTACGGCCTCGTTGCCGCTCCGGACGGTGAGCGCGACGCGATCCGCAAGGGCGTTGAAGACGGCAAGACTATGTAATGACCTTGCCGGCGCGATCACCAGATCGCGCCGGCTTTGCCTTGTTCCGCCAAGTCGGGACGGGGTCTGAACTTCTGCAAGTTTGAGAACCGGATCGGTCCGCCTGCCGTTTCCGCTTTTGGGGTCAAAGGGCCTGGGACCTAAACGAATGGGTACATCCATCATACTCTTGTGTCTCGTGGTGCTTGGCGCCGTTGCTTTCATCGCAGCGCGCAGCCGTGCTACGGCACTTGCCGGGGGCAAGTCCTCCGCGCTGCATTCGCGACCGGGCTACTACGGCGCCTATGCCGCCATCTGGGCGGTGCTGCCGGCACTTATCGTGCTGTGCGCCTGGCTGGCGATCAGCCCTTCGATCATTGAGTCTTCCGTCCGTGGCACTTTCCCGGATGACGTCAAGGCGCAGCCGGCCGCGCAGCAGAACCTGAATTACGGGATGGTCAGCGCGATTGCGCGCGGCTTGCCGCTCCTCACCCCAGAGGAGATCAGCGGTGCTGCCAGCGATCCGGCTGGCCTCCAGGCAAAGCTTGCTGCAAAGGGCGTTCCGCTGGCCGGCCAGCCGCAGCCATACATGATCGACGCAGCGCAAAAGCTGAACGAAGAATCGGCTTCCAGCCGCCTCGTCATGACGGCGGTCGTCCTCATCCTTGCCGTTGCCGGCGCATTCTATGCGCTTCGTGAAGTCGCTCCGCGATTCCGTGCACGCAACCGCGTCGAACGTGTCATGCTTTGGGGCCTGCTCCTGGCGTCCTCGATCGCCATCCTGACGACGATCGGTATCGTTCTGTCAATGCTGACGGAAGCCGCGCATTTCTTCGCGGTCGTTCCTGCTGCAGACTTCTTCTTCGGTACGGTCTGGGATCCGCGCTTTGCCGGTGCCGGCGGCTCGTCCTTCGGGCAATTCGGCCTGATACCGCTGCTGCTAGGCACGCTCTACATCGGCTTCGTTGCGATGCTGGTGGCGGTGCCTGTCGGCCTGTTCGCGGCGATCTACATGGCGGAATACGCGGCCCCCGCGGTGCGATCGATCGCAAAGCCGCTGCTCGAAGTGCTCGCTGGTATTCCGACGATTGTTTACGGCTTTTTCGCCCTCGTCACGGTCGGCCCCTTCCTCCGCGACCTGTCTTCGCAGGTAAACGGCCTCCTTACCGGCAATTATGCGAACTTTATTCAGGCGCAGAGCGTTCTGACAGCGGGTATCGTCATGGGCATCATGCTGATCCCATACGTTTCGTCGCTCTCCGACGATATCATCACCGCTGTGCCGCGTGCGCTCCGCGATGGTTCGCTCGGTCTCGGTGCGACGCGTTCGGAGACAATCAAGAAGGTGGTGCTTCCCGCGGCGCTGCCCGGCATCGTCGGCGCGCTTCTGATGACTGCATCGCGCGCCATCGGCGAAACCATGATCGTGGTGCTGGCGGCGGGTGTCGCAGCGCGCATCCAGATCAACCCGTTCGAGCCAATGACGACAGTCACTGTCAAGATAGTCAATCAGCTCACTGGTGATCTGGAGTTCACCTCGCCGCAGACGCTGGTTGCCTTCGCGCTTGGTATCACGCTGTTCTTCATCACGCTTTGCCTCAACATCTACGCGCTCTATATCGTGCGCAAATACCGGGAGCAGTACGAATGACGGATATTGTTTCTCCGGGTCAGGGCGTTGTCGTTTCGAAGGCGCCTGAACGTCGCGACATCGGCCTCAAGCGCCGCTATGCCGCCGAGCGCCGGTTCCGCATCTATGGCATCGCTGCGATCTCTTTTGGCTTGATCTTCCTGGCGGTTTTGCTGACGAGCGTCGTCAGCAAGGGCTACACGGCCTTCCTGCAGACGGCGATCACGCTGCCGATCGAGTTCAGCGAGAAAACCATCGACCCGAACAACAAGCGCGCAACGGATCCGTCCGTGCTGATCGCGGCCAATTATTCGGTTCTCATCCGCGACGCGATGGTCAAGACGCTGAACCTCAATGCATCGAGCCGTCCCGAGGTGCGTGACGCGACCGCTATGATCTCCAAGGGCGCGCCGATCCAGCTGCGCGACATGGTCGTTGCCGATCCGTCGCTCATCGGCAGGACAGTCAACATCACCCTGCTTGCAGACGCCAACGTTGACTCCGCCAACAAGGGTCAGATTGACCTCAAGGTCGACGAGAAGAACCGCAAGGTGAACGACAGGCAGGTTGGCTGGATGAACCAGCTGGCGGAAACCGGTGCGCTGCACAAGAAATTCAACACCGGGCTCTTCGTCAACGGCAACTCCAGCCGTCCCGAGGCCGCCGGTCTTGGTGTCGCCCTGGTTGGCTCGCTTTATCTGATGTTGATCGTGCTCGTCCTTTCCCTGCCGATCGGCGTTGCCGCTTCGATTTACCTCGAGGAATTTGCACCGAAGAACAAGCTGACGGACCTGATCGAGGTCAACATCAACAACCTCGCGGCGGTTCCCTCCATCGTCTACGGTCTGCTCGGTCTTGCTGTTTTCATCAACTTCGCCGGCCTGCCGCGTTCAGCGTCGCTGGTTGGTGGCCTGGTACTGACCCTGATGACCTTGCCCACGATCATCATCGCGACCCGCGCAGCGCTTCGCGCCGTCCCGCCATCGATCCGCTCGGCCGCGCTCGGCCTCGGCGCCTCCAAGATGCAGATGGTCTTCCACCACGTCCTGCCGCTTGCGATGCCCGGTATCCTGACCGGCACGATTATCGGTCTGGCGCACGCGCTCGGGGAGACGGCGCCGCTGCTTTTGATCGGCATGGTCGCTTTCGTCGCGAATGCTCCGGCGACGCCCATGGAGCCTTCGACGGCCCTGCCGGTGCAGGTCTACATGTGGGCCAATGAAGCCGAACGCGCCTTCGTCGAGCGGACCTCCGGCGCCATTATCGTCCTGCTCCTATTCCTGATCCTCATGAACCTCGGAGCCATCCTCTTGCGTCGTCGCTTTGAGCGCCGCTGGTAAACGGAGTAAACATTATGAACATGTTGACGGAAGCAGCAGTTGAGAAAGCGGTTGATCAGAAGATGAACACCATTCCCTACAAGATGATCGGCCAGGACGTCTCCGTTTACTACGGCGAGAAGCGCGCGCTGTTCGACGTGAAGCTGAACATCCGTGAAAACACGGTGACCGCCCTGATTGGCCCATCCGGTTGCGGCAAGTCCACCTTCCTGCGCAGCCTGAACCGCATGAACGACACGATCGACGGTTGCCGCGTCACTGGCAAGATCACGCTCGATGGCGAAGATATCTACGATCCGGATATCGACGTTGTGGAGCTTCGCGCGCGTGTAGGCATGGTGTTCCAGAAGCCCAACCCGTTCCCGAAGACGATCTACGAAAACGTCGCCTACGGTCCGCGTATCCATGGGCTCGCCAAGTCGAAGGCCGACATGGACCAGATCGTCGAACACAGCCTGCAGCGCGCCGGCCTCTGGAATGAGGTGAAGGATCGCGTTCACGAAGCCGGCACCGGTCTTTCCGGTGGTCAGCAGCAGCGCCTCTGCATCGCCCGCGCCGTCGCCGTCAGCCCCGAAGTCATCCTGATGGACGAGCCATGCTCGGCACTCGATCCGATTGCAACGGCCAAGGTCGAGGAGCTCATCCACGAGCTCCGCGAGAACTACACGATTGTCATCGTGACGCACTCGATGCAGCAGGCCGCCCGTGTTTCGCAGCGCACAGCCATGTTCCACCTTGGCAACCTCGTCGAGGAGAATGACACCGACAAGATGTTCACCAACCCGGACGATCCGCGCACCCAGGACTACATCATGGGCCGCTTCGGTTGATCGGCCGTCTCGGTAGCACTTACGATATTCAAGGATGAGCCCTATGGCATCGACACATATCTTTTCTGCCTACGACGATGATTTGAAGTTCCTGTCCCGCCGTATCTCGGAAATGGGCGGCTTGGCCGAGCAGATGGTCTCGGATGCCGTACGCGCGCTCGTAAACGGCGATACGGCTCTTGCCCAGAAGGTCATCTCGGACGATGTGATCCTCGACCACGCGGAGCGCGAGATCGGCGACAAGGCGATCGTCACGATCGCCCGCCGCCAGCCGATGGCGGCCGATCTTCGCGAGATCATGGGCTCCATCCGCATCGCGGCAGACCTGGAGCGCGTCGGCGACCTGGGCAAGAACACTGCCAAGCGCGTCATTGCCGTACAGAGCGCCGGCGTGCCGCGCAAGCTCGCCCGCGGCCTCGAGCACCTGTCCGAGCTCGCCCTCGTCCAACTCAAGGAAGTCCTCGACGTCTACACGAGCCGTGCTGCCGACAAAGCAAAATCGGTCCGTGAGCGCGACGAGGAAATCGACGCGATGTACACCTCGCTGTTCCGTGAAATGCTCACCTACATGATGGAAGATCCGCGCAACATCACCAGCTGCACGCATCTTCTGTTCTGCGCCAAGAACATCGAGCGCATCGGCGACCACGCCACCAACATTGCCGAAACGATCTACTACATGGCCACCGGTGCCCAGCCGGAAGGCGAACGTCCGAAGGACGATACCGCCAACACCGTCGGCGCAGTCACTGAATAGTCATTCCGCGACCGCGCCCCCAGGAGACCGAAACGAATGATCCCTAAAGTAGCTGTCGTTGAAGACGAAGAAGCGCTGAGCGTGCTTCTCCGCTATAACCTTGAGGCCGAAGGCTTTGAGGTCGATACCATCCTGCGCGGCGACGAGGCCGAGATCCGGCTTCAGGAACGCACGCCGGACCTTCTCATCCTCGATTGGATGTTGCCGGGCGTGTCTGGCATCGAGCTCTGCCGCCGCCTGCGCATGCGGCCGGAAACCGAGCGCCTGCCGATCATCATGCTGACCGCCCGTGGCGAGGAAAGCGAACGGGTTCGCGGCCTCTCGACCGGTGCTGACGATTACGTCGTCAAGCCGTTCTCGACGCCGGAGCTTGTCGCTCGCGTCAAGGCGATGCTGCGTCGTGCCAAGCCCGAGGTGCTCTCGACGCTGCTGAAGTGCGGCGATATCGAGCTGGATCGCGAGACGCACCGCGTTCACCGCAAGAGCCGCGAAGTCCGCCTCGGCCCGACCGAATTCCGCCTTCTCGAGTTCTTGATGGCATCGCCCGGCCGCGTCTTCTCGCGTTCGCAGTTGCTCGACGGCGTCTGGGGTCACGACATCTATGTCGACGAGCGTACTGTTGACGTCCATGTCGGCCGCCTGCGCAAGGCTTTGAACTTTTCCAACATGCAGGACGTCATCCGCACCGTGCGCGGTGCCGGCTATTCGATGGAAGCCTGATCCTTTCAGGCGAGAGCCTGAGAGGTCTTTCCCTTACAACGAAAAACGGGCCCGCGAGGGCCCGTTTTCTTTATTCCTTATCCGGCTTCCGGGTCAGGCGACCCGGTTAGCGGCCTTGCGGCGCTCGTTGACCGGCTGGTAGGCCATGCGCTGATGATACGTGCAATACGGGGAAGAGTCCGGGGACTCGCAACCGCAGAAGTGGAAGTCGTCATTGAGCGGATCGCCGACCGGCCACTTGCAGGTGCGCTCGGTGAGCTCGGTGAGGCCAAGGCGGCGAGAAATCGGAACGATTACATTTGCGGCCGGACGGAAGCGGACTTCCTCCACCGTATCGATTTCGATCTCTTCCTTGAGCATCGTCGCGCCCTGTTGGCGGGTAACGGTGCGTGTGGTGATCCGCGAGGCGTAGTTCGTGGCGCGGGGCGCCGAAGTCGTGCGCTTGGGGGTTCTGACGGTGGTCGTCGAACCGCCGGCCTTGGCACGGCCGGGCAGACTCAAACGATGGACTTTACCAATGACGGCGTTACGACTTACACCGCCAAGTTGTGCTGCGATCTGGCTGGCGCTCAGGCCTTCGGACCACAGCTTCTTCAGTTTTTCAACGCGCTCGTCTGTCCAGTTCATGCCCCTGTCTCCGCCTTATTAGCGTTGGTGTAGGCAGAATCCTTCACCGTTGCCACGGACGTATCCGAGGCAAGAAACGCTTACTCAAATTTTGGTGACTAGTTCCGCCGCATGCAGCCTAGTAATTGAGTTTTAACCTAGTGTGAGGCCGACTCCGTGACAAGAGTCGGTTGAATCTCGGGGAATCGATTTTCAAGTTTTCCCCAACTTGCTGGGCGTGAGAGTCATTTATGCAACATAGTTGTTGATAGGTCGAGCGCCTCGGGATGGCTGCTTGACGCATGCAGCGAAACCTCAGTTTTGTTGACATTGCAGTGCGAAAAGTAAATAGTGCTGCTCGCCGCCGAAAGGCGGCATTTTTAATTTTCCGGACCTGCTTTCCTTAGCCGGAGTCCGGCTGCTGATGATTGCTGATAGGAGATCGCGCCATGGCTGAAGCCGCGCTTTACGACACCTACTCTCGTGCCCCGCTGCGGTTCGAGCGAGGAGAAGGCGTGTGGCTGATCAGCGAAACGGGCGAGCGATATCTTGATTTCGGCGCGGGCGTTGCCGTCACCTCCGTTGGCCACAGCCATCCGCATGTGGTTGGCGCGCTGAAGGAGCAGGCCGACAAGGTCTGGCATCTGTCCAACATCTATGAGATCCCGGGTCAGGAAACACTGGCAAAGCGGCTGACCGATGCGACCTTCGCCGATAAGGTGTTCTTCACGAACTCCGGCGCGGAAGCCTTGGAATGCGCGATCAAGACCGCGCGCCGCTATCAGTTTTCCAAGGGCCATCCCGAGCGGTTCCATATTATCACCTTTGAAGGCGCCTTCCATGGCCGTACGCTGGCGACGATTGCCGCCGGTGGCCAGGAGAAATACCTCGAAGGCTTCGGTCCCAAGGCGCCCGGCTTCGATCAGGTGCCGTTCGGTGATCTCGATGCAGTCCGCAGCGCCATCACAAATGAAACGGCCGCGATCCTCATCGAACCTATTCAGGGGGAAGGCGGCGTCCGCCCGGCGACGAACGAGTTCCTGAAGGCACTTCGCGCGATCTGCGACGAGCATGGTCTGCTGCTGATTTTCGATGAAGTGCAGACCGGCATGGGCCGCACGGGCAAGCTCTTTGCGCATGAGTGGTCAGGCGCTACCCCCGATATCATGGCGGTTGCCAAGGGCATCGGCGGCGGCTTCCCGCTCGGAGCCTGCCTTGCCACGGCAGAGGCCGCTTCCGGCATGAAGGCCGGCACGCATGGCTCCACTTATGGCGGCAATCCGCTCGCCATGGCAGTTGGCAGTGCCGTGCTCGACGTGATCCTCGCGGAGGGCTTCCTGCAGCAGGTGCGTGACGTCTCGCTGGTATTCCGCCAAGGGCTGGCCTCGCTCAAGGATCGCTATCCTGATATCATCGAGGATATCAAGGGCGAGGGGCTGCTGCTCGGCGTCAAGGCCGCCGTGCCGTCCTCCGAACTGCTGCAGGCGATCCGTGACGCCCATCTGCTCGGCGTACCCGCTGGCGACAATGTCATTCGTCTTCTGCCGCCTCTGGTCGTCACTGCTGACGAAGCCCGCGAGGGCCTTGCCCGCCTCGAACGCGCCGCCGAAAGCGTGCGCGCTGCGAAGGTCAAGAAGACGGCTTAATGAATAGTGCCTGTCGGAAGGCGGGCGTGATAGGTAACGATAATGGCTTCCCCCAAACACTTCCTCGATCTCTCCGCCGTCGCGGCATCCGACCTACGGCTCATCATGGATGACGCAATCTCGCGCAAACAGGCCTTCAAGGCCGGGCAGGGCGACAAGCCGCTATCAGGCAAGATGCTGGCGATGATCTTCGAAAAGCCCTCGACGCGCACCCGCGTGTCCTTCGACGTCGGCATGCGCCAGCTCGGGGGCGAGACGCTGTTCCTGTCGGGCACAGAAATGCAGCTTGGCCGCGCCGAGACGATCGGTGACACGGCCAAGGTGCTGTCGCGCTATGTCGACGCGATCATGATCCGCACGACTGATCATGCCCGCATGCTGGAGCTCGCCGAGCATGCAACCGTTCCTGTCATCAACGCATTGACGGATGATACGCACCCCTGCCAGATCATGGCTGATGTCATGACCTTCGAAGAGCACCGCGGCCCGATCAAGGGCAAGACGATCGCCTGGACCGGCGACGGCAACAACGTGCTGCATTCGTTGGTCGAAGGAGCCGCGCGTTTTGGCTACCGCATGAATATGGCGGTGCCCCTTGGTTCCGAGCCAAAGGATCACTATCTGAACTGGGCCCGCAATGAGGGCGCCGAAATCATGCTTTACCATGATGCAGACCGTGCGGTCGCCGGCGTCGATTGTGTGGTGACCGATACCTGGGTCTCCATGAATCAGGAACATCGGGCCCGTGGTCACAACGTATTCCAGCCTTATCAGGTCAATTCGGCTTTGATGGCGCAGGCCGACAAGGATGCATTGTTCATGCATTGCCTGCCCGCCCATCGTGGTGAGGAAGTTACGGACGAGGTGATCGACGGCCCGCAATCCGTGGTCTTCGATGAAGCGGAAAACCGTCTTCATGCGCAGAAGTCGATTCTTGCT
>Ga0207426_1000637_pt1 | contig 44202 bp, 36 predicted proteins | sample AraplaMF_Cvi_mMS_FD_184265 | JGI IMG/M metagenome (GOLD analysis project Ga0207426, IMG submission 184265) | Arabidopsis root microbial communities from the University of North Carolina, USA - plate scrape MF_Cvi_mMS (SPAdes) (version 2) | ecosystem: Host-associated > Plants > Roots > Endosphere... | reverse complement strand
CCCCCGCCGCCTACGAGACCGGCGAAGAGGGTGCCGAGTTGCTCCTGCATGGCCTTGGTGGCGTCCTTGCCTCCGGAGCCGCCGCCATCGAAGGTGTAGTTGATCATGGCGGTACTGAACGTGTCAGACCAGTTCAGGGCGACTTGCGTGGCGAAGACGTAGACAGACAGGATCGCCGCCCATTTGGCGAGGCCGGTGATCGCGGTGACGAGCGGTCCGCCTTGCTGGGAGACTGCGAGTTTCCCGAACTGGACCAGCAGCAGGAAGGTAGCGATCAAGACCGAGACGCCGGTCGTGATGCCCATCACCGGACCGATTCCAGTCTTCCCCAGTTTGATGGTGGAGACGTCATTGAAGGCACTAGCGAACTTCTTCAACACCCAGACGACCGAATGCCCGAGTGCCATGGCCGCTTCCTCAAGAGCATTGGCGGCCATTTCGGAGATTTTTCCAGCTATCCAGTCAAGGGGGCCCTTCGTCGGAGGTGGATACTCATATGCCCCTTTTTCCTTACACCCCTGGAAAGTATCTTTCTTCTCTTTTACACATTTTGTGATATATTTGTTTAGCTTGTCATAGTTTGGCGCATTATGGTCAGCTTTTTTCTGCCACCTCTTGAGTTCGTTTAGCTCATATTGATGGGCATCATCTGGATCGCTCGAGCCTTCACCAATACATACAGTCTCGCCGGCAGGAAAGTCTTCACAGTCTTGAGGGGCGCGACAGATTCTGCGAATGCGCTCTGAAGCGCTGTCCTGATCACAATATTCGCCCGTTTTCTCGTTAATGCCGACGCGCTCGCCATGGCTAAGCTCGGGGGGATACGGGTCCGGGGGCTTCGCACCAGCCAGGGCTAGTGGAGAAGCTACCGTCAGCAGGATAAGGACGGCGCCCAGCAGCGTTCCGATCCGCGCCAGGGTCCTAGTCACCGGCGACCTCCCGCCAACCGTCCTGGAAGGCATAAGGGGAGTCCGGATCGTATGCGTGTACGCCACGCGTGCGCTTGAAGTATCGAGACTCCTCTGTCACCTTCCAGTCCCCGTCTTCCCACTTGACGACCAGGTCGGCCGTCTCGTCCTTGTCCGGGTTGTCGTCTCCTGCCTTGTCAGGAACTGTGGCGTAGCGGTCATAGAACATCCAGACCCTGACGATGTCACCAGTGCTGTCAAGACTCCGAGATAGCGCGGCTTTGACGTGGGTGGTGATGCTGAGTCCTGCGGGAGTGCCGCCCGACGGGGGAAGATTTGCGCCCTCACGAACCTTGCGGACATCCGATACGGCTCGGTCGACTGTGCCTGGGGAGTCTTTGGAAGCGATCGTCGTCCACTGCCGACGGGCGATTCGGTCGTCGAGAATATCCAGGTCCTGCCAGTACGTGACAGCCGCGGAGAGGGCACCCAGCCCTGAGTGCTCGAAGCCGACACTGATGCCATTCTTAGTCGTCCGAGGCTTGAGGATATGGGTCTGAGGTGCAGTGGCCGGTGTGTACTTCTTCGCCGGGCCAGCCGTGCCGCTCGAGGACGGTGTGGGCCCCTGGCCCTGCTTCTCGCCGTGAGACGGACCCGCTTTGTCTCCTCCGAGGCTGGTGACGGCGAGGACTCCACCGGCGATGACCGCAGCAGCAGCTACAACTGCCGCACCGATCAGCCGCAAGCGGGCTTTGCGTGCCTTGTTCTTGTAGGGGTCCATGGTCGGCATCAGCCCTGGGTCATGTTGTAGAAGGCGAGGACCAAGCCGCTGGTCACTCCGATGCCCATACCGGAGATAAGGCTCCAGACGATGGCTTGCTTGCCCCTGGAGGCAAGGCCTGCGCGTTCGCTGTTGTGGCCGATGGCCACGCAGGCCCAACCGGCCAACCCGCCGAGGACCGCAAGGGACAGGCCTACACCGGCAGTCCAGCCCAGGATCTTGCCGGTCGGGGTCTGGAGGGTCCCGGGCACCGAAGGCTTGACATCCGGCACGATCGGATCGTCAGCGGCAAGATAGAGGACGTCGTTCACGGTGTGGAGCAGCTGACTCATGCGGGCACCTCTTCAGGAGCGGATTGGACAGGTCGGACGACGGAGGCTGCCGGGGGCGGAGGCGCGGTGGCCGGGACCGGTGCGGGCGGCAGGGGGTCGCCCCAGGTGCTGTGCGCCGATGCGAGTACTGCATGCGCCAGCTCGGTAGCCGAACTCAGCACTCGAGGCTTGAGCCGTTCAGCATCGGCCATGCCGTGCGTGCGGATGTGAGGCTCGTAAGGCACTTTGACGACAGCGGAGACGCGCGACTGCAGCATGGTCGCAGCCGCCTGCACTGGTGCGGGAACCCGCCCCTCACCGGTCGCGACCAGAGCCACGACCGCCCGCTGGAGCGGGAGTCCTTCAGCAGAGGCCGCCTTCACCGCTGTGTGGAGTGCGTGGACCCCGGGACCGGTGGCAGCAGCGCACAGCACAGGAACCGAGAAGGGCAGGGCGCACCAGGCGGCTGTGAGGCCGGAACGCCCCTCGCAGCGGGCGGTGACGATGTCGTGGGCGACCGGGTGTGCCGTGTCGGCAATGACCGTCTGCCAGCCGCCGGCGGCGGCCAGTTGGTACCAGGCTGCGGGATCAGTCGGCAGTGGCAGCGGAGGGCTGTTCCATTCCTGGTGATCGGTCAGAACCTGCCAGCTGCAGCCGCCGGGGGCCGAGCAGAGCGAAGCAGCCGCCAGTACCTGGCGGCGCGTGACGGGTTGATGAGGTGGGACTGTTGCCAGTCCCGCGCCTGGTTCGGTGGGCCAGGACGGCCACGGCGAGGCCAGTCGATGCGTTATATCGAAAACGCAGGTGGAGCCCATCGAAGCCATGGCACAGCCCAGCAGTCCTGCAATAGTTGAGCGGCCGCTTCCGCCAGCAGATCCCAAAACCGGCACGGTGAGACGTACTTCTGCAGGCAGCGTCACAGCCGGTTGCGTCTTCTTAGCCAACGTTCCCCCGAAATGCAACCGCATCTTGTGCAGTTAACCCCCTGACTGCATGTGTATCAGGCAGTCTAATGTCGCGTCCATGCGATTCTGGAGGCGCCTGTGATACAGGATATCAACAAACCCCGGGGATCCATTACAGTCTATGCAGCTTTGTAACCTTTGATGCCCGATTGCGCCATATTGATGGGCATTAAGCATGCTCTCCCGTCTCGGATCACCGGGGCGGGCCGGTGGCGCCTGATGCAAGAATGCGATGCTCGTGCCGACCAGGTGGCCTCGGCATGCGGAGGAGCGGGGAGAACCGTCCGCATGCCGAGGCCACCACATGGACGGCGACCGGGAGGGGGAGTGTTTGAACATCAAACGGGGGATTCTGCTCGCCGTTGCGGCTTTCGCAGTGAGCCCGATCGCTCTGGGTATTGCGCTGGTCCTTCTGATCGCCACTTTCGATGACGATGACGGCGGCGGCGGTTCGGAACTGGTTTCCGGTGCTCTGAAGATCGGCGAGGGCGGTGTTCCTGCCCAATATGCCGACCTCATCCAGAAGGCAGCCAACGATTGTGATCAAGGATTGCCGGCTGCGGTTCTAGCTGCCCAGGTGAAGCAGGAGTCCGGCTTCAGTCCGGATGCTGATTCGGGTCAGGCTCAGGGAATTTCGCAGTTTACACCCGACACATGGCGGTCATCGGGTATCGACGGTAACGGCGATGGAAAGCGGGATGTCTGGGATCCAGAAGACGCGATCCCGTCCCAGGGCAGGATGATGTGCAAGCTCCTCAAGACCGCCAAGAAGCACCCTGACTACAACGGCTCTCCGATCGAACTGGCCCTGGCCGGGTACAACGCGGGGTGGCGCAGGGTCGACGAGTTCCACGGCGTTCCGCCGAAGTCGTTCGCCAAGGGACAGACCTACGACTACGTCAAGATCATTATGGCGAGTATGAACAAGCTCAGCGACCCCGTTGATACTGCCGGAGATGACGTCCCTCAGAACGCTCCGGCGAAGATTCGCAAGGCCATTTCGTGGGCGATGGCGCAGAAGGGCGGCTGGTACCACCTGGGAGGCGATTGCACCGACGCTCATGGTCCGAAGCCTCAATACTGGTGCGACTGCTCATCGCTGATGCAGCAGGCGTACAAGGCTGCGGGTGTCAACATCCCACGCACTACGTTTGACCAGGAAGATATCGGCCGTGAGGTCAACATTGACCGCCCGAAGCCGGGTGACCTCGTGTTTAACCCGGGCAGCGACGGTTCGGACGCGGAACCTGGTCACGTGGGCATGTACATCGGCAACGGGAAGATCATCGAAGCGCCTCGCACTAATGTGAAAACCAGGATCGTCACCTATGACAGTTGGCGTAATTCCACCAGCAATCTGACCCGGATCAGCAAGGTAATTAGGGTCGTAAACTGGTGAAGCGACCGCGTCGGGGCCAGGTGCATCTGCCACGAGGAAGGATCGAGCATAATGCCCGTTCTGGGACAGCATCTTCTACAGCAGCGGGCGGGACTTTTCCTGGTTCGCCACTCGTATCGCCGCTGTGCTCCGGGTGGCGAACCGGTGAAGCGCACGAGACAGACACGAGGTACCGCCCATGAGCGATGACCGGTTGTTCGCCCCCTGGGGGGTTGTCAGTCCTGGTTTTTGGGGACTGCCGGTCCAGGGGGCAGCAGCGGGTGATGGCTCCGCTGCACCGCTGGAACCTCAGGAGCAACTGGTCCCTTCCGGGCCGCCCGAGGCATACCGGCAGCGGATCGAGACGGTCACCGCCGCCTTCGGGCACGCTGAGGACCGGGCTCGTCTCGTTCAGGCGGGCGTCGAGGCTGAGCGGCTTGACCAGGAGATCGCGGCCGAGTTCGGCGAAGGCCACCCGCACACCGTCAATATCCGCGAGCTTCGCGGCTGGATTGCCCACCTTCTTGGTGATCATGGATTGGCGGCACGTTGGTACGTGCACACCACGGGTCTCCAGATGCAGGCGTTCGGTGCAGAGCATGACTTCACCCAGGCGTCTGCCCATCGGGCTTATGCGATGTGGAAGGCCGTTGAGGACCGGTCGGAAATCCTGGCGGTCGGCTCGCTGCTACTGCCCTTGCTGTCGGCCGTGGAGGGTGAGAGCAGCAAGATCGCTCGGGCTGTGCGGAAGCGGCTGGACAGGCTGGTGTCGGAAGGGTAGCCCTCCTGGGCCTCAGACTGGAGCCTTCCGGCGCTGCGCAGCTGTCAGGGCGTTTGCTGCCCCTTGTCCGCTGCGGTCAGCGGTCCACATGAGGCTGGCCGCCGGGCTGCCGTTACCGCGGCCCGGCAACCGATTGGGCGAATTCGTCGACGACCTGATTGCGCAGCCGTCGGCCGGTGCGCTCTGACACCCCGAGCCGCCTCGCGATCTCAGTACCGGTCACTTCCGGGTCGACCCGCAGCATCTGTGCGACCAGCGCTATGCGGGAGTCGGCGTCTCTTGAAACGGACTGTGCGGCTGAGGGTCCGGGTGTGGCTTGGGCTGGGACTGTCCCGCGTACGTGCTGGATGGCTGGCTGGTCCGTTGATGTGACTGCCGAGGTCTGTACCGTTTTCCTCAGTTCTGGCTGTGGATGTGATATCTGTGCGGAGAAGGCGCTGGCCGGGGTTGTAAAGCTGTCGGCCGCGGCTGTTGGAGGCGTAGCTGGCGGGTCGGCTGGTGAGCCTGTGGTCGCAAGCGCGACTGAAGCGGGGGCGTTGTTCGACGCCGAGGTTTGGGGAGCGGCCAGGGGGTGGTCAGACTCCGGGGCAGATATGGCGGGGGCCTGGCTCTTCCGTGGTGCGGCGTCGATGGCAAGTTGGGCGACGTCGACAAGCATGTCCAATTGCGGGAGAACCGCGTCCTGGACTTCCGGGCGTGCGAGGTCGGCTCGCACTGCGGCTCGTCGGGCGGCGGCTTCGGCGCGCCGGTATCGGCGCTCGGTACGCTGGTCACCCGGCTTTGCCTTTTCGCGTGCTTCGATGGCCAGTCGCAGGCGATGCAGGGCGCGGGCTGTGCGGCGTTCGCGGACGCGTCGGGTGGCCTCTGTGGCGGAGATGTCCTCGTCGGAAGCGAGTTCGGCTAGCACCAGCATGCGCTCGGCCGGATGGAGCCAGCGGATCCATCCCATGCGTCGGTCGGCACGGGCGAGGCGTGCGTGGCGGGCTTCGGCAAGGCCGATTTCCCACAGCACGGCAGCAATGGGTGCCCAGACTCCGCGGCCGACTGCTCCCCAGACCGTGGCCGCTTCGCCTGCGGAGAAGAGTGCGGAGATTCCGGCCAGCACCCATACGAGTGCTCCGGAGATGCCTCCGGACTGGCCGCGTGCGGCCCTGCGCCGTGCGCGGAGTGCGCAGACCACGGCTGCGACGTCCAGGCCGGCGAAGGGAAGGAGTCGCAGCGCCCCGTGGAGGCCCATCTCCTGCTCGGCGTAGCGCATCAGCTGCGTGGCCGACATCCATGCGGCTGCGAGCGCTACCGCTCCAGTCAGGATGTCCTCGGTCCGACGGCCGCGCCGCTCTCGGGCCTGTTCGCGCGCGTTTTCGTCGAGGCCCTTGGCCCGGTGGCGGGCGCGCAGTACAAGCACGGTCGCTCCGAGCAGCACGAGCGCGCCAGCGAGGAGCTGCCAGTGGCCGCGGACCTGGTCGAACATCAACTCTCCTGACGAGGCTGTGGTAGGGGTCTGCATCGCAGCAGCGACGGATGGAACTGATTCAGACACGCTGCGAACAGTTACAACAGTTTCATTCTGTGCCCGCAGACCGCTGAGCTAGCCAGCTTGCTGCCCGCACTTGCCCTGCCCCTCAGCTCGTCATGGGACGTACTGTGGGCAGCAAAACCTCCTGGCGGGATGTATCGACATGACAGATCTGTCTGTGGGCGAGCGCCTGGCTCGGCTTCGTAACGTCCGTGACCTCACGCAAGAGCAGCTCGCTGAGCGTGCAAGCGTGTCTATCGACACCATCCGCAGGCTGGAACAAGGTGCCCAGCGTGGCGCCCGCATCAGCACCTATCAGAAGCTGGCGAGTGCACTCGATATCGAGTTGGCACGTCTGCTCGGCCAACCCACCATGACGCGATCATTAGCCCCTGATGGTGGGATTCAAGCCCTGAGGGCTGCTATCCAGATGCCGAGCGACCTGCCAGGTTTGGAGCAGTACGGCGTCGCCACCGATGCTCCGGCGGCGGTTGAGCTGCGTCCCGTTCTCGATCAGGCCCGGGCCCACTACCAACGCGGAGAATTCACCGCCTTAATCAGCACCTTGCCGGGGCTAGTCATGGATCTGCGAGCTACTACGCGGGAGGCCGAGGGCGGAGCCGAGCACGACACGGCTTGGTCGATGGCCGCCGCCACTCACGTCGTCGTTGCGGACATCGCCGCCCAGCTGGGGCAGATCGATCTCGCGTACGCCGCGGTCGAGCGAGCGCTGCACGCAGCATCACGGGCCAGCAGCGATCTGTGGCACTCTCTCGCTGTCTCGACACTTTCTTTGGTGCTGCTGAGGCAGGGACGGTGGGACCAGGCCTATCAGGTAGCGAGTCGCAAAGCTGCCGAGATCGAGCCGCGCTTTTCAGATGGACGTCCTGAGGCGTTCGCCATGTTTGGGATCCTCCTGATCTCCGGCGCCGTCTCGGCCTCGCTGGCAAGGCAGAAGGAATCCACGAGTGCCAAGAATGAGGCGCTCGCCCTCCTCAAACAGGCTAAAGCAGCCGCCGAGCTGTCAGGATCAGTACGTGTCTGCGGCACCAGCTTCGGCCCCGCGAGCGTGGGCATGCAGGCGACCACGGTGCAAGTGTCGCTTGGGCAGCCAGACGTCGCCCTGCGGACAGCTAGCAGCGTTAATGTCGATGCACTTCCGTAAAAGATTTCACGTGCAAGGCACAGGCTCGACGTGGCGTTCGCCCACTACCAGACGCACGATGACGAGAACGCTCGCGAGGTGCTACTCGAACTCGACGAGAAGCATCCGGAGTGGCTGGCCCACCAGATGCTTGCTGCTTCGACGGCCGAGGGATTGCTTGACAAGCGTCCCCGGGATCGTCAATGGCGGAAGCTGGCCATACGGCTAGGAGCAGACCCCGCAGCATGAGCAAATGCCGTAGTTCGCCTGTTAACTGGCGCTGAACTACGGCACTTCATCACTGGGTTGTGACCGCGTGCGCACCTAACGTCATCCGAATGACGGCGGCGCTGGGCTGCACTCCTGCCGGGCAACTAAGTCAGCGTCGCCCCTCGCAGACTGCAGGGGAGTTTCGCATGACGACCAGAGCCGAACAGTGGGCGCCGCCGTGCGGCGAGGACATCGCGCTGCACACGGCTGGGAGGTGGTGGGACACAGTGCGGGTCCCTGAGCCTTTCGGGGATCGCACTCTTCAGTTACTTGGTGAAGCCTCTGGCGCGGTCATCGAGAACTACGGCACGTTGTACTGGCTCGTGCCGACAGGGTCGGCTGCAGATTGGCGCATCAGGCGTGTCTCGGTGCTGTGCACCAATGAGAGGGAGTCCGGCCATCTCGGTGTGCCTCCTGCGCACTGGGCTGAAGGGCCGGGGCCGCACTGGCGTGTGCCGTTCCGCGAGGGCCGGTACCTCACGGATGCGGTGTGCCTTCATGAGGCTCTCCGGGCTGCGGTCCGTGAGTACCTTGAGCAGGGTGGGGGTGACGCAGATCTGCGCCCGGTGTGACAGTCCGACGGATCAGCCGGTCGTGGTGGGTCAGAAGTTCAGTGCTTCCGGTGGCGGCGTGACGATCTACGCCTGCCCGGAGCATGCCGCCAGCTTTCCGCAGCAGGTCGACCCGTTCATGGCGGCTGGGGTCGTGCGCCGGGCCGGGCAGGAGGGCGGGCACGGTGACCGGAGATCCTCCTGAAGAGGCTGTGGTGACTGGGCTCTCCACGGCGCAGAGGCCATGGCATGAGGCGCTCGCCCATTTCATGGGCTGTCCGGTCTGCCCGGGTACGGCGGACGGTTGTGAGGTGGCGTGGGGTCTGCTGGAGGAGGTCAGGGCCGCCCGTCAGACGGCTCTGGACGCTGAGTAGGTCCCGGCAGCTGGGCCTGGTCCGGCGCTCGGCGCGGCCGTCAGCGGCCGCTGACGGCCCTTGCGCTCCATGCAGAAAGCCGGGACCTCTCGGAGAGCGGCTGGCTCCATGAGCCCTGTACAAGGCGCTATACGGCCCTCAAGAAAGCCGGGGCCGGAACTGGGAGACGGGGCTCTGCCCGCGGTCGCCCCCGGGGGCGCGGGACTGGCAGGAGACCGCTGCGGGTCTCCTGCCAGGGGTGTGGTCAGAGGCTGGGGCCTTCCTGGCGGCTGCGGGGCGTCGGGGTCTGCTGGCCGGGCACGCGGGGGCGGGTCTGCTGGGGGCGTTGTGCGGCGCGTTGACAGCGTTCCTGTTCTTCTGCCGCGCGGCGCTCGGGTGACAGGGCGGCGCGTACGGCATGCTCGCGGCTCAGGTTGGCGGCCTGGTCGCGAAGCTGGCTGGCACGGGCCCGCATCGTCTGCGCCTCAGTCGTTGCGGTCTGGGCGTCCTGGGCCACGGCAGCCTGTGCGCGGGCCAGGACGCTGTCGCGTGTGCCGCCGGCGCGCTGCCAGTCGGCCAGGGCCTGGTCGTGCTCGGCGGGGTTGCCGGCAGTGATGGCGGTGGCGTCGCGGTGCTGTTCGGTCCGGGTGAGGTCGGCTGACAGGTCGGTCATGGCGGTGTCGAGTTGCTGCAGCTTTTCCTCGAGGTTGCGGCGTTCGGCACCGCGTACGGCCGGGATCCCGAGCCGTCCGGTGGCCTGCAGGCGGCCGGTGAGTTCGGTGTGATGCTGGCTGTGGCGGGCGGCGGTGTCGCCAAGGGTTTTCAGGCGGTCGTGGGCAGCCCGGAGTTCGCTGATGGCTTCGACGCGCTTGGCCAGGGTGTTGATGCGGGCTTCGACGGCTCCGCCACTGGAGGCGTCGGCGGTGAGCCGGGCGGCGCGCTCTTCGTCGCGCTGTGCCTGTTCGTCCGCGGCGAGTGCTCCGTCGTTGGCCCGGCGGCGGGCGGCCTGCAGTTCGGTCTCTGACAAGTGGCCGTGCGGGCGCTGGTGCCACGCCGGGACGCTTGGCTCGGACGGCTCGGACTCGGCTGTCTCCTGGGGGTGGGACAGGGCGCGGCGGGCTTGTTCGCGGCGCGCGTCCTGGCCGTGACGGTCCTGTTCCCGGGCGGCGAGAGCGTCGGGGGCGAGTGCTTCCGCTGTGGTGCGGGTGGCCGTCTCGTGCGTGGCGGCTGTAGCTGCGGCCTGTTGGGCCGCAGCCGCCTGCTGGGCGAGGCTGTCGGCGTGTGCCGTCTGTTCGGGGGTGCGGGCGGCTTGCCGTGCGGCCTGGGCTCGGTGGACGGCCGTCTCGGCAGCCTGCTGGGCGTCGATGAGGTCGCGCTGGGCCTGGTGCCATGCGGCGAGCGCGGCGGCGGTCTGGCGGGCCTGCTCGGCGGCGGCATTGCCCTGCAGGGCACGGTGGTGCAGTGCGGTGTCGTCGAGTGCGTGCGGGGGCGTGTGCGGCTGGGCGGAGATCCGCCAGGCGGTCACGGCGTCGCGCGCGGTGTCATAGTCGGCGGCGGCGACCGGGTCCGAGGGCCGGTCCCCGAGGGCGATCGTCTCGTGCCCGAACTCCCATAGGTCCCTGTAGGTGGCGATGGCGGTGGCCGCGGTGTCCCACAGCCGGGTGCGCGGGTCCTCGGCTGCGGGGCGGGGGCCGAGGTCGTCCAGCCAGGTGGGGCCAGCAGCGGCCAGGGCGGCGGCCTGGTCTTCGGGGTCGGGCAGGAGCTGGGCAGCCCGCCACAGGCCGCGCAGCTCCGCCTGGCCGGGCCGCTGCGCGGGGGCGGGGCCGGTGGGGTGGGGGCCGTCGTAGGCGGCCAGGTCGCGGTAGGCGGCTGCGGCGGCCAGGCGGTCTCGCCATGTGTGGGCGTCTGTGGGGTTGTCCGGTTCGGGCCCGTAGGCAGCGGCCCAGCCGCGTCCGGCGGCGGCTGCCAGAACGGCAGCTTGGGCCAATTGGCCGGCGCGCTGCCGGGCCGTGTCGGCCAGCGCGTGGGCGAAGACCGTCGTTTCGTCGTCCGGGTCCTGGGCGGGCAGGCGCAGACCGAGGGCGGCCAGGAGGCCGTCGGCGGATGCGGCGGATGCGGAGGCGGCCTGCGGGGCCGTGGAAGGGCGGGGGGCGTCCTCGGTGAGCTGGTAGGCATCGGGGGTGCCGCGGTTGGAGTCGAGGGCAGCCTCGTTGCGGTCGTGGACGATGGCGGCGATATCGCGGACGGGGATGCCGGACTCGTCAAGGAAGTTCCGTGTGTGCCAGCTGTCATACAGCAGCCGGTCGGTGTCGATGCCTTCGCCGGCCAGACGGGTGAGCTGGGCGCGCAGGGCCGGCCAGGCGGGTGCGTCAGCCAGTTGGGCGGCCGCGGGCTCGCCCAGCAGGGCTGCGACGGCACTGCGGGTGTGGTCCCCGGCCAGCTCGTCCAGGACGAGAGTCAGGCGGCCGATGTGGGTGCGCACAGAGGCAGCGGCAGTCTGAGCGCGGCGTTCGGTGGCAATGGCCGAGTATGCGGTGCCGTCACGGCGTAGGATGTCGGCCCATGTCTGGCGTGCGGTCCGTTCCAGGCCGGGCGCGCCGGTGTCTGGGTCGGGGTCGTCTGTGGTGACCAGGTAGGCGTAGTTGGCCATACGGCCGCGGGTGAGGGCGGGGTAGGCGCCGTTGCGGTCGAACGCCCCGTCAAACAGGGCGTGTCCCACGTCGACGGTCAAGCCCTGGGAGCGGTCCTTGGTGACGGCGTAGCCGAGTTCGGTGGCCTGGGCGACGTAGGCGGGCGGCAGAGTGATGCGGCGGCCCGTGCGGTCGTGCAGGGCTGTGAGCGCGCCGTTGCCTTCAACTGCTTCCACCGTCCAGGTGTCGCCGTTGCGGACCCACTGGCGGCCGTCATGGGTGCGCAGCCGCCGGTCGTTGGACCGGGTGACGATCCGGTCACCGGCCGATGCCTGGTTGGCGTCGGCGAGTTCGGCTGAGGTGGTGTCGTCGACGGTGCCCCGGTCGATCAGGTCCGCACGGGCGCGGGCGTTGAGCTGGGCGACCTGGGCGTTACTGGAGGCGATCATGACGGCGGTCAGGCCGTCGTCTCGGTCGCGCTGCCATGCCGTGTAGAGGGTGTCGATCATGGCGCCGGCAGAGCCGTGCCGGATGCGGTCGCGCCGCGCGTAGGCGTCGAAGGATGCTTCATCACCGACGGAAATCTGGGCGGCTGCGTCGACTTCCCATTGCCGGATGCGGCCCTTGTGGTCGCGGAAGCGGCGTACCTCGGTCAGGTACTGGGCTCCGGCGTCGGCTTCGACCAGAGCGAGGGCTCCGCCGACGCCGGGGGAGCCGAGCTGACGGGGGTCGCCGACGAGCAGGAGCCGGCCGCCGGCAGCATCGACCTGGGCGGCCAGTTTGTGCAGATCGGGGGTAGAGGCCTGGCCTGCCTCGTCGACGATGACGATCTGGCCGGGCTGGAATTGCCAGTCGCGGGCGCCAAGGGAGTTCATCGTCAGCCAGCGCGCGATGTTCTCGGCCCGTATGGAGGCCTCGGCGGCCAGGTTGTCAGCCTGGACCTGGCCCCCGGCAAGGCCGAGCACCGGCAGACCGTGTGCATCGGCGACTTCGCGCACCAGGCTCATGATGGTGGTCTTGCCGGTGCCGGCCGGGCCGATTACCGCACTGGCCCTGACATCCGCGCTGAACAGGTTGCGCACTACCAGTCGCTGCTCGCCGGAGGGAGTAAAGCCGCGGGCCGTGTCTCCGGCAGCCAGAGCGGTGTCGACCTGCTCGGCAGTCAGGGTTCGCACCGCCGTGGGGCGGGTGGCGGCCTCGATGAGGTCCTGCTCGGCAGAGCGCAGTCCGTGAGAGGTCCACCGTTCGCCTCCGACAGGGGAGAAGACGGTGCTGCCGTCAGCACGGCGGAACCGGTCGGGCACCGGCACGGCATCCGGCGCGCTCAGGGAAGCGCAGTGGTCAGGAGAGAGGACTGCCTCAGTAATACGGGAGGCGGCTTCGGTGAACGCCGCGTCATCCAGACGCACATGCCAGCCGGAGGCCACCAGCTGCCGGTAAGCCTCAGCGGCGACATTGGAGCGGCTCCAGCTCGAGCGGCCCCCCTCCAGCACATTCAGAACCCGGCGCGGCAGCTCGTGCAGAGCCGGGGGCTCATCCGCCTGCTGAGCGGCCTCCCGCGAGGCGTCCCGGGCGTGCCGCAGCCATTTGTCCGGACGGTTTTTGCCGAGCTTCCTGGCCCGCTTCCGCCAGGACCGGCGCTCCCCTTCGACCGTGCTGGCCATCTTGGAGGGACGGGCGGCCAGCGTGGCGGCCTGGGCAAGTTCGAAGGATTCTGAACGGCTGGGCTCGCGCCCCTCACGGATCCGGAAGGCGCGGGTCAGAGCAGCAAGGTGCTTCTCAGTGCTGCGGCGCCGCTCAGAGAAGTGCTTAACCGTCTCCTCGTCCACGCCGAGGAACTCGCGTACAGACCGCCGGGCTTTGCGGATGGTGTCCTGCCGGGCGGCAGCGAGGACGCCGAACTCGGAGGCCATGCCTCGCTCGAGTTCCGCGGTGTACATCTCTGACAGCTCGACCAGCATGCCGTGCAGTGGCCGGGCGTCCAGGGCCAGCCACCGGCCGTCGGCAGTGCGGACCTTCGCCGACAGCTCCACATGCCGGTGGAAGTCGGGGTCCCCGGCACGACTTGAGCGGTGCACGAATGCGGCGGCGATGAACCCTTCGGCCTGGACCTGTACCTGGGAGGCGGGCGTGGGACCGACACGCGTCCAGCAGGCCTCGGCCTCGATGCGGTCGAAGACTTTCATGAACGCGGCCTGCTCGACTTTCTCCAGCCGTTCCCGCATCGTGTCGTCGGCAGTGCCCCACAGGACGCTGAAGCTTTTGACGGGAGAGAAGACGGCTTCCCAGCCGGCCCGGGCAGTCTTGGCGCCCTGTCGATCGGCCTTCTCCCGCAGCTGCTGCTTACGGGCGTCAGTGGCGTCCGGCTCAGCGGCCACCCATCGGTTGTACAGATCGTCCGGTGGCGTGAACCGCGGCCATGACCGGCCAAGCGGCTGGCCGGTGACTGGGTCGACCGCCTCCTTGAAAATGGCGTCGGCGGCAGCCTCTGTGACCGTCTGTCCGGCCAGCCCCATGGCCGCGGCCTGCTGGCCAAGCCATTGGCCGGGGGTCTCGCCACCGGATGACCAGTAGGCGGCCAAGTCCTTCTTGCCGACCTTGACGTCGTCTCCGGCAACAGTGGACATGAGGTAGTCGATGCCCGATCCGGCCGAGATCGGATGCAGTGTGATCACTGGGTACCGCCTTGCTGCTGCCGACCAAGGTGCATGTACCGGGGCTGCAGCAGAGTCTGACAAGTGATCACAGGAGACACAAGCTCATTTCACAAGATCGCCAACCAGATAGCAAGAGGTGTGTCTGATTTAATGCTGCACCAGGGGATGGCGACGGCCTCGTTCCCTGGTGGTGGTTTGGTGGGCGTCCGGCCCTGCATTGGCCGCGCTGATGCTGCAACAGTGGGAGGAAGCTGCTCTGTCATTTGGTTGATCTGAGCCGCCTTAATCGGCGAAGATCAATGTCTATGACCTCACGTAATAACGAGCAATCTCTGGCCGCACGGCGGCGCGCGGCCCTCAAGGAACGGCAGCGAGCCGAACTGCGGGCGATCAAAGAGCGTCAGCGTCGGCAGGCGCAGACGGTGACAGCGGCCACGGCAGCACTGTCCAAGGTAGAGGCGGCCGAGCAGTCGGCGGCCGCGGCCGTGGCCGCGGTCATGGCTACCTTTGACAGTGCGCAAGAAGTGGCCGACATGCTGGGCATCCCGGTCAAACGACTGCAGCAATTCCTCAGGATGCGCGCCGAGGCCAACCATGCAGACAGGGAGAAGCCGCATACGTCAGCCGGCCACGATTTCTCACCTACAGCCGCCCCGGTGTCGGTCGGAACCGCGTTCCCGGAGCAGGCGGCGGCAGAGGTTAGCGCACCCGTTAGCACACCTCACTAGGGACTGATCCTCCTTGATCACGAAGTGGTCGGCGGCATTGAAGTGATTCTGACGCAGTGCCACGGTACTCGCTGGACTCCAGCTCGATTGCCCTGTCTGGAGATGGGGATCTACGCGTAGGTGTCGACCAGTCCGGCGCCGTTATGAGGAGCGCTGTTCCTTCACCCAACCGCGGCTGCCTCTGCGCGCTCGACGGCCCGGCGGGCGGGAACCTGAATGGTTCAGCTGGCCTCGTTAGCCGGAACTGTTGGTCCCGCTGCAAAACGCCGCACAGCGGGTCGTCGGAGGGTCTCGTCGTACGGCATCAGCTGTGACCATGACATCGCGGCCTGGCTCCCGGATGATGCGGACCGAAGGTCATGGCGAGGAGGTCTGGTCAGCCTGAGCGAGCAGGCGTTCCCAGGTGCGGGTGGATCCACCGTGCTGGTGGGCGAGTTCCGCAGCGATGCGGCTGTGGGGCGTTCCGCCGGCGGCGCTCAGGGCTTCGGCAGCGGTGTGCAAGCGGGGGTCGCCTTCGTAGGCGTGGGCTTTGCGGGGGCCCTGTCCTTCTCCCGGGCGGCGACCGCCCCCTGTTCCCTGTCCGGGCGGATTGTCGCGGCGGTCCTCGATGTCGCGGCGGGTCCACACGCGGGTGCTGTAGACGATCTCGCCGGGCGGGAGATAGCCCTTCGCCGCGTAGGCCCGGACGGTGCTGGGGTCAATACCAAGCACGGCGGCTGCCTCCTTGTCGTTGAGGAGGTCCTCGGGATGTTCGCCGACAGGCAGAGGGGGGATGGGCCTGCCTTCGAGCCAGGCGTCGGCTTGCGCGAGGTCATAGATCAGGGTGCGACTGCTGGGGAAGAGGCTCGCAATACGCAGACGGAAGGCAGGGGCATCGCGTCGGCGCCAGGTGGCCACGGGAACGCCGGCCCGTCGGGCAATGTCGGCCTCGTTGGTGACGGGGCGGTTGCAGGGAATCACGTGGTGCTGCTCCTTCGGCTGTCCTGCTTGGCCTAGGCAAGCCTTGTAGTCTTTTAGTACTTCCTCGTCGACTTTCGTCGGCATGGATGTTGGTCAGGGGCCGGTGGTGTGCCGGGCCGCTCCTTTGGGGCGGCTCTCCGCCGGCCCCTTGCATCTGCTCAGGTCGGCGAACCACCAGACGACAATTACAACTTTACAGCACTCTAGGCCTAAATGAGGCCAGGCCGTCCGGATGCGGCTGGGGCCATGCGGTCACCTCTATCCGGCGGCTTCCCCCGCGGCCGCGCCGCCAGGCGTGGCCCGCCGCGCCGCCAGGCGTGGCCCGCCGCGCCGCCAGGCGTGGCCCGCCGCGCCGCCAGGCGTGGCCCAGTCGGCTGTGGCTTAGGGTGATGGTGTGCCGGACCCGCTTGCTTCGGGTCCGGCACACCTGGTTTGTCGGCTTGCACCTCCGACTGCGGCAGGGGTGCTGGCGCCGACAGCCACGCTATGTGATCACTTCTCTCGGTTGGCTTCCCTCAGTCCGCTCGTCCAGCGTTCGACCTCGCGTGGGCGGCGAAGCCTGATCACGTCGACGCCCAGAGCGGCTGTCTCGGACACCTGAAGGGCGTAGCGGGGGCGATTGTTGCGGTACTTGCGGATGGCTGTGCGCAGCAGCGACCGGCGGTCAAAGAACGCCTTGCTCCAGGTCAGGCGCCTGGCCTGTGCGCTGTCTTCGCGGCCGGTGAGTTGGCGCAGGCTGCGGCGGACGATCCGGTACACGATCAGCGGCAGTGGGAAGTCAAGCCACACGAGAACTTCGGCACGGTGCCAGACCACGTCCGCGAGCTTGGAGAAGTTCCCCTCCACGATCCACTCGTCCCCGCTTGTGACCTCTGCGGCCTGGCGACGGAACTCTTCCAGAGACAACGGGCCATCAGGGGTGAACAACAGATCATCGAGGTCTGTGTGAAGGTAGCCGGACTCCGCTGAGAGCCGCCGGGCCAAAGTGGTCTTGCCCGTGGCGGTGGGGCCGAAAAGTGCGATCTTTCGCATGGGATGTCTTGTCTTTCAGGATGAAGGAGCTTGCCCTGCTGTGCGCGCTGTCGCGCTGAGCGGTGTGCCGGACCCGCTTGCTTCGGGTCCGGCACACCTGGATCAGGCGCTTACAGGCGCGGGAACAGTGCTCGCACTGCCAAAGGGTGGCGGTGCAGCTTGTGCAGGTAGTCGGTTTGGAATGCGGCCCTGGCCGCTATCTCGTCTTTGCGCATGTCGCCTACGCCCTTCTTCGTCTTCACGATGATTCCGTCGATGATGCTGATGCCTGCGCCGCCCAGGTCCGAAAAGACGTTGGCGCGGAGATGCAGGTACACCTTTCCGTCCTGCTGCGCGATGGTCACCGCGTAGGCCAGATCGGCGAGGGGGTATACGTGCGTCGTTCGGGATCGCTCGCTCGGTCCTGCTTCGTCGCTGAGGAGTTCCGGGCGCAAGGCTCCGAGGTAGTGGGCGAGTGCCGCGCGGGTCTCCGTACGCAGCGGTATTTGGATGTCGTCCGGGTCGAAAGCCTGGACGGCGGGCCGTCGCCACAGTCCGGCCGTACCTGTGGTGCATGTACGGATGATCTCGTCGTAGACCCGTCGCAGTTTGCGATGGATGTAGACCATGTCGTCGTGGAGTTCCGGGTTCGTGAGGGTTTCCCACCCCTGGGGCAACAGGAACTGTGCCGTGGCCGTGGCTGTGGGGGTGGAGAGCACCGGAACAGGTTCCAGTACCCGCAAGGCATCGCGGTCCACACAGTCGGCGCTAAGGAGCGCGCCGAGTACGGATGCCTCCTCAACGATCCGTCGGGACCGCGTGGCGGCTAGCTCCCTTGCCCGTATGGCCTTCGCCGCGACCGCTGCCCGCTCCGCCCGCGTCCGTCCCACGAGGTGGGCGTGGAACCGCTTCTCACCCTGGATCGACTCACGGTCAAGGGTGTTCGGGTCGTAGCTCCATGACACCACCGGCGTCAGGTCGTAGGCGCGGCAGTGTTCGGCGAAGCACGCCGCCACCATGCCGAATGCCTTGCCGAACGCGGGCGAGTGGTCGTGCAGCCCTGGCCGGTGGCTGTCTCCGGCAGACATGAGCATCAGCTCATAGAGAGCGTGCGGTGCGGCCTTGTCGGTGAGGGCGTAGCCCTCGTCCGGAGAGAGCGTGATGTGTGCGAGAACCTTGGTCCACCCGTAGAGGTCGCTCACGGTGCCCATGCGCTGGGTTCCGTTCACGTATCCCGGATAGCCCTTGGCGGGAAGCGAGTCGACCACTCGCAGGTTCATACGCCGGTCTTCTAGAGCCGACGGCAGCAACGATTGAGCCACTTGTTTTCCTTCCCTGGATGCTGGTCGCCGGTTGGGGTGTGCCGCCCCTTCCGACAGCATTAACTTTACAGCATTTCAGCTCATCGATCTACCTGGAGCCCCAGCTCAGGGCATGTTTTTTATGCTCCTTGCGGGCTACGCCGCCAGGCGTGGCCACCCACGTGCATGCGGCACCGGGCCGCCAGGGCAGCCGCGCCGCCAGGCGTGGCTGCCCTGGCGGCCCGGTGCCGCATGCACGTATGAAGGACCGAGTGCATCGACGCTGCCGACGCCGCTTGCGTTGCCCCAGGGGGAGCGCAGGGCTGGTGACGTGGTGCGGCACCGGGCACTGACAAGACAACTGCACCCGGAGAATTAGCTGCCTAGATCATGCCGCCGCACGCGGCTACAGCAGTTCCCCCGGGATCCTGTCAGTAACTGCTCCTGCACCGTCTTGGGCTTCGCCGAGCACGCTGCCCAGTTGTCGCCAGCGCAGGTCCTTGGCCACTTTGGAGGCCGGTATCCAGAGCTGCTTACCGGCGCGGTCGCACCATCCCTCAACGCTGAACGCGTAGCCGCACATCCGGCCCGACTGCGCAATGTGGGCCCGCCACAGCACCCCGGAGGCGTCCAGGGCCCGTTCGAAAACGGCGCGGCCGCTGCCTGCTGCGGTGTCCCGGGCAGCGCGCGTCAGTTCCCGTACTCGTTCGCGCTCCGGACGTGTTGCACCGCGCCGTGCGCTGGCGGCCCGCTCACGCCAGAGCACCTGCGGGGCGGTCCTGTCGCTGCGCAGTTCCGCATTGACCAGTGCATGCTCGCGTTCGAGGCGGCGCACGACCGGCCGGGACCGGTCGTAGTCGAACCAGTCCGTAATCAGGGTTCCGCGCCAGTCCAGGCGGCTGATGGTCAGATGGATGTGCTCCTCACCGTGCCGGACTGCCACCCAGGGGCAGTCGGCGTATCCCATGGCTCCCACGTACCGCTCGGCGATCTGTGCCCACTCGGTATCATCCAGGACCCGGTCTTCTGGTGCGGTCCGCAGTGCGCACCGCCAGATCGGTTTGGCCAGCTCGGATCTGCGGGCGTTATGGAGGTCGATCACGCTGCCGATCTGACCGGGCGATCCTGGGATGTTTCCTGCCACGATCCTGGGGTCGGCGTGCTCCTCCCGCTTGCCTGGGCCGAAGTCATAGCGCAGCGCGGCTGCCGCCCCGCGGCCCTTGGTGATCTTCGCGATCACTGCCGCTCCAGCCCCCGCACAGCCATTGCTGCCTCGCCAACCTGCGTCAGTACCCGCTCCACGGCGGCTTCGTCCCTCCCCGCCTGCAGCAGGGCACGGGCAACGTTCCGAAGATCGGCCGCCGCCTGTGCAAGCTGCTCAAACGCAGCCTCATTGACCTCTGGAACCTTGGGTACGTCACCCGGCACACCCGGATGTCCCTGCAGGGCCTCTTCCACCACCGCCCGCACCCACGCCCCCAGCTCCTTGCGCTCTGTGCTGTCCCGGGCCGCCTTCCAGCGCTCGAACTCCTCGTCGGTGAGCCTCACGCTCACACAATGCGTGCGTATGAGCCCTGGCGTCCCCCGTGCCACTCCCAACCCCCCACACCCCTGGCTCCGGCAGTCACCACTCCCAGAGCGGAAAACACCAAGTCACCCGGACGGGCGACCACCTGGAAGCGTACCGAGACCACTCCTTAGGATTAACCGAAGCGTTTCTCAATAGCTCGCTACGAGCTACGAGCAACGAGCAACGAGCAACGAGCAAGCAGGGGATGAAACGCCGACCTGCGGCGGACTGCAAGGAGGGGCCGGCTGATCGGGCCTCAGTCCTGGACCGGGCCGCGCACGGTGAAACCATTGTGATCACGCGGGCGGGGGACGCCCACTGGCCACATCCGCCCCGGCCTCGGCTGGAACGGCGCCGCTCAAGGGGTTCTTGCAGCTCACCGTCCCGCTCCTGGAGTTCGCGCGCGACGTTGCCTCCGTACGTGAACTGCTGACGGGGTGAGCGCGGAGGGGCCCGACGCCTGATCCTGGGCAACTGGTGTGCTGAGCCGAGCGCAGCAGCGCGGTGCTGGCGGAGGATGACAACGTAGCCCTGGCTGCTGTGAGCGTCGCCAAGCTGCAGTGCGGTGCAGAGATGGCTGCCCAGGCCCACCACCCGCAGTTCGTCGAGGGGATCCTCCCGCTGGTTCCAGTGGAGGACTACACCGCGTTCGCCCGCCTCCTGGCACGCGTCCGTCGGGCGGGGTAGCCACACAGTGCGCACGACCTGCTGATCGCAGCCAACGGCCGCAGCGACCGCCCGCATTGTGGTGACCACGACGAAGCGTCGTTCGCTGACCTGCCAGGAGTATGTTCCGTCACTCTGTAACGGCCGGCCCGGACCTGCCGCTCAGCTCGCGAGCTGAGCCGGGCGCGTTTGGTGTTGTCTTGGCGCCTTTCGACTCCGGAGAGCACACAGCTGTCTCCGTTTGGCAACACGCTGTCCCTCAGTGGGGACTTGGGGAGCAGGACAGGGATAGGCTGAACCCTCGCCGCAAAACCGACGCGGCTTACACCGTCCAGAAACGACGAAGCGACCCTCGTGATTGGCGTCCCGGGGCCGCAGCGTCGCACAAAACAAAAAAGGTTGTGCGTTCACGATACCAGGACTCCCCGCTGGCGGGGAGGACATGGACCGGTCTGCCCTGCGACCGGTCTCTCGCCTGGTGGCGTCGACGCACAGCTGGAAAGGTACCTGTGTCTCTCTGCGTTCAGGCTCAACGCCTGGACAACCGGCCCGGCGCAGCAGTACTGCGGCAGTCGGGCACCTCTGTCCGCCGGCCGTCAGATGCCTGTGGTCTGCGACCGCTCAACAGCCAGCCGGTTGTGCAGCTCTTGGTTTCGCTGACAGCTCGGGTGTGTCGCCCGCCGAGGCAAGCTGAGCACGGAGAGGATAGAGCCCCCACAACGCAACAGACCCCGCAGAAGCGGGGCCCGCACGGTTCGCCGAACTCTGACCTTCGACGAACGAAGCACCTTGGACATTGGCAATGGAGGTGCGCTCCTTGAGCGTACGCAAGACGACGCGTGAGAACCAGCACGACCCGGCCTCAGCCGGTGCCGATCGAGCCGTTCTGACCATGATTGCCCCGTATCTGACGGCCCCGGGCCACGACCACGGGAGCGAGGTTCTCCGGTGAACCACGGCACGATCCCGGAAGGCGGCGGCGAGATGTGGGCGGGTGACGGCCTGGACGGTCCGCCGCCCATCGAAATCCGCAAGGGCCGCCGGTCACGGTTCAAGTTCACGATGACACCGCAGTGGGTCCTGCTGATGCCGGATCTGCCGCATGCAGCGTTCCGGCTGTACTGCGTCCTGCTCGCCCATGCGAACGCCGAGCGCGGAGACGGGCGGGTATGGCCGCAGCAGAGGACGCTGGCAGAGCTGATGGGCTACAGCCGCCGTGCGTCCATTGACCCGCTGCTGAAGGCTCTGCAGAAGTTCAGCCTGATTGATGTCGAAGAGATCCGCTACGGCCAGAACAACAGCCGCTGCCGGAACGTCTACACCGTGCACGAGGAGCCGCCGCCGGAGTGGGACGGCCTCGCTTCGGTCCAGGAGTTCTACGCGGAGAAGAGGGCATCTGCTGAGGCAGAGTCCAAGGCCGCCGCAGACAGCGCACCGGACAAGGCCTCAGGCCAGCGGGAGCAGGCACCCGCCGCTGCCAGCGCGCCCAGGACAGGTGAAGGGAAACCACGCGCCGCAGCCCCGAAAAAGCCTGTTCCGAAGCGGAAAGACAGAGACGGGCGGTTGTCCCGGCACCAGGCTGCCGCCCTGCGGACGGTAGAGGCGGCCCTGCCCGCCGAGTTGCAGGCACTGCTGCCCAAGTACCGGCCAAAGGTGCTGCGGGAAGTGATCCTCGAGGCACTGGATTCCCGTACCGCCGAACAGGTCGCCCAGCGGGTCCGGCACCGGTGGTGGGCGCATGGCTATGCAGCCGACGCCCTGACCGGGGGCAGGGGCATAAGCTCGCCGGTCGGTGTGGCGGTCGGTCTGGTACGGCCGTCGGCGGACTGCCCGGACCCGATGTGCGAGGACGGCACCACCCTGGATACCGGCGAGCCGTGCCGGACGTGTGCCGAGCGCCGTGCAGACCGGAAGACAGGACAGGGCAGGGTGCCTGTGCAGCGCAGTGCTCGTCATGAGGGCTCTCAGAGCTTGTGGGAGTGTGCAGAGTGCCGGGACCCGCTAAAGGGCGAGCGTCCGCCGGACGGGCTGTGCGCCAGCTGCCGGACGGATGCCGATGCGGCAGGTGTGGCGGCCCGGCAGCTGGCGCAGAGGCTTGCCTCGGAGGAAGCGGGCCGGGCCCAGCTCCCCCCTGAGACCCGGGACGTCATGAGCGACGAGGCTTACGCGGAACCTGCCGACGAACGCAGAGCAGCCGGAGACCAGGAGAACCGGGAGCGACGCAGGCTCGAGGAGGATGCGGAGCCCCGCCGACTTTGCGAGCGTCCCGGCTTCCCTGCGCTTGCCAGGCCGTGACACCTGGCCCGCTGTGCGTACCGCAGCCAGGGGTGCAGCATGGCCGGATACCGGGGAAGGCGTGCTCCTGCGCCACCGTGGCTGCGCGCTCGGCCTGATTCGCCCTGGCACCACTGCTAGCAGCCGATTTGGTTCCCAAGCCAGAGTTCCAGCGGCTCGGGCCCCGCGCTAATGGCATGGGGCCTCGTGCTCCCGATGCTTGTCACCGTACGGTCGGGCTATGGGTGATGACCTCCCCCGCGACGAGCGGGGCTTGCGGGTGTGCGGGTGGTGCGGCAGCGCGATCTGTCAGCCAGCCACAGGGCGGCTGCGGGACTACTGCCGCCGGTCGTGTCGTCAGCGTGCATACGAGGCCCGGCGGGAGGCTGAGCGGATTGCGGCCGCGTCGGCGGATGCCGTCGCGGCTGCCGTCGCGGCCGCCGATGCTCCACCGCAAACGACGGCACCGGATACGGCATCTGCCGGAACTGCGCGCCCGGCCCCGGCACTGCGGCCGCACTCGTCCGGACGGCGGCGGTCGGGGTGACCGCAGATCCAATACCGACCGCCGTACCGCTTTGGGGATGAAGGGCAGGGTTCGGCCTCTCGGCGGCCTGGCCGCCGCATCCGCCCGGCGGGCACCGCAGACCGGCAGTGCGGACCGAGTGGCGGGTACAGCGCGGCCTGCCCCTGGCCAGCCCGTCCTGACGACGGCGGAGGCTGCCGGGCGCCCGCACAGCGAGGCTCAGGTAGATCGCACAACAGAATTGCGCAACCTATACTGCATGCGTCAGAGTGATCCGCATGATGCAGAATACGACACCGGCCCAGCTCCGGGCCGAGGCAGAAAGGTCCCTCACCGGCCCCGGCAGGCGACGGATCGAACTCCTCTCCCAGCTGGAGGAACTGGACGCCGAGTTGCGCCCGCTGATCCGTGCGGCTCGGGATGCAGAACTCCCAATCCGACGGATCACCGAGCTGACAGCAGTGGCCCCGAACACAATTCGGGCCTGGATCCGGGACGAGTAATGCCACAGCCGCCCGAAACGCAGCAGCCCGGCGTCCCTGAGCGGTGGCCGGGCCTCTGCGTTTCGGCCTTGGGGCCGTAGGGGGTATGCCGAGCCAGCGGCAGGCCACAAGCGGAGGATGGCCGCGCGTGACTGCTGCCTGCCGGTAGCCCGATTCACCCGAGCCCATGTGTGTGATGGATCCGGCCGCACTCAAAGCCCACGCGGGGACGCTGCGGCTGACCCGTCGGGCGAATCCGCCACGGGCGGTACAGCCGCCGCCGTACGATGATTCGTGTGATAGTCGTCCGTCGCGCTCTGGGGTCCGGCCCTCAGACGCCGACCCCGGCATCCACCACGGCCTCACTGCACCGCAAAGGTGCTGCCGAGGCCGACCTGGAAGCCGAACTGCCGGCCATCCGGCTTCCGGACCTGGGCGACCTACGACACCGTGGCGTACTTGGAGGACCAGGGAGGGATGGGTAGTGAGCACACCCCGCCGCCCTCTGGGCACCGGTCCCTGCGCCGACGATCCGGAGCCGTTACCAATGGGCGACAGCCGTGAGCGCGGTCGTACAGCCGCAGAGCGGGCCGCCATCGAGCCGATCGCCTCTGCCGTCGAGGACCAGGTAGAACCGCGGCCGCCGGGCCGCCGTCAGCTGGGTACAGGTCCCGCCCGCCTCTGATTTTCGGCACTCGATTGAGGGCCGTGATTTTTAGAAATTCCGCAGGTCAGCAGGGGCGCCGCAGCGGGATGTTCCCTCTGTGCAGATTAGCGCAGGTTCCGCACGCTGCAGAGGCTCGCCCCGGCGCTGGGTCGACCCTCTGCTCCCTTGGAGTGCCGTCCTGCCCGGTGGAGGGGGTGAGGGGGAGGCAGACGTACGACGCGGGAGACGGTGGGCTCGAGGCTCCCGCTGGGGCGCACGTCGCCCCGAGTCCACCATCGCGTGGCCTTGCTCCTTGCCTGCCCCGTAAGCAGCCACAGCAGCGGCAGTGCGCAGGGACACACAGGACCGTTCCGGGCTTATGAGTGCTTTACTTCTCTGACCTGCGGAAACACTTAAGTTAAGGATTTCGCGGGACGCCGGGGAGCAGCCGCGAGCCATCAACGCAGCTCGTGTGCCGGATGGTTCTGATCCGGTGCCCTGACCTGCAGGAACAGTATTCTTCAGGGCTCCGTGAACAAGGAGTGGTCTGCCGGAGCCGACTGCGGTTCATGCACCGGAGCAGAACGCCTGTAGCGATCCAGATGAAGGCTCCGCAGGAGCTTAATTGAAGCATTCTTGCAGGTCAGCCCGGGTGTACGGTTTTGCGTACACCCGGCCGTACGGTTTTGCGTACACCCGGGTGTACGCAAAACCGTACGGCGTGAACTAGACGAAAAGATCAACTAGACGAACATGGAACCGGACGAGAGCGCCTTCGGCGCGTAGCGCCGCTGACGCCCGGAGGGCTAGTGCAGGCAGTAGCGCGCGCACGCGAGAGCGGCTCCGCCGCGTCCTCGGTGCCAAGGCACCAGGCGCAGTCCCTCCCCTAACAGGCCGTGGCAAGACTGTCTCAGTACCTCATACCGAGGTACTGAGACACCTCCCTTCCCGGCAGACCTCTTAACGATCAAGTCCATGACCCAGAAGGCTGCACTTTAAGCTGTTATCACTGACGAGCTGTACCTTCGGATGATGCTCAACGAGAGGGCTACCGTGATTTGCGCAAGGGCCTGTTAGGGGGAGATCGTTAGGTACGCGGTCCCCGTCACCTGCTTAAGTGACTATGGAGTTGACCTGCGGATCGTCCTGGCACGAGGTGGTGACGGGGACCGCGTACCGGCTGACGTCCATACCCAAGTGCAGGCCGAATCGCTAAACGGTCGCCCTTCGGGCGCCTGCTCACAAAGAGCGGGGCTCTGTGCGGCCCTGAGCAGCTTTCGCCTGCCGTCTGGCGCCATCTCCCCGCCCACTCTCTGAAAGGGCCTCTAAGGCACCGTCAGGGCCGTTTTCAGGTGTCTTCTGTGATGGCTGCAGTCATAGGGTGCGGGCTAGGCAGGGTCCTGCGGTACCAGAAGCCCCGCAGTGGCACAGCCAGTCGAATGAGCTGCCATGTCTGCTGCCGTGCGCCGCTGTGCTTACCGACTCTCGGAAGTTCTACGGTGTGCGTGACGGAGCGGCTGTGTTCATGGCGCTGCCGTGGCCTGCCGCGCGGTCGATCGCGGCCAGCAGCTGCGGCTCCCATCCAGCAGCTGCGAGGGCGGCGTCATCGGCCAGTCCTGCGGCCGCCATGACTGACAACTGCATGGTGTGGGTGATGCCTTCAGCCCACGCCTCCCGCGCGGCCTGGCGGGCTGCGATGCGGGCGTGCAGCTCGGCGGTGGTTCCTGGACTGTCGGCCCGGACAGCGGCTAGTTCGGCGGAGCTTTGGAAGACTTCCTCGGCCAGTTGGGCGGCCTGCTCGGGGTCCGGCTCCTGTGGCGCCATGCTGGCGTCCGGGGATACCCCCCGCCGCAGTTGCTCCATACGGACCGGCAGAGGGGACCATGACGGCTGTCCCGCCATCTCGATGTTTGTGTGGGTAACTGCTTTGGTCCATGCCCGTGCTAGTCCCCGCGGCCGCAGCGGCGTGCCGGCGGGCACCGTCCGGCCGTCCCGGTGGTTACCGTGCAGGCTTACCCACAGCGCCGTGGCGCTTCCGCGCACCTGCTGCAGCAGCGCCAGGCGCTCGGGAAGCCAGCGCTGGTAGGCGGCTCGTGTCAGGGCGGACAGCCGCACTACCTCGGTCCAGGTCTCTGTTTCGGCCGCTCCCTGCGGGCACCGCAGGATGCGCAGTTCCTCCATGGTGGGGCTCAGGTCCTCAATGGTGCGTGAGCACAGCTCGCCGGCCCGGGCGGCGGTGTCGGCTACGGTCGCGCCGATGGCGAGCATCCGGATTTGCCCGGGCAGGGCGTCACTGCGGTTGGCGACATCGGCGAGCGCGGCTCGCAGGAGGGTGCGGGACCGCTTGGCCACGGCTGGTTTCGACGGAGGGTCGGGCTGCGCGGGCAGTTCGGCGAAGGCTTCGGCACGGCAGGCGGTTACCAGCATGCCCAGTACCTCGATACGGGTCTGGTCACTGTTGTCTGACCCTTTTGCGGGGTCGGCGGCCTTGCGTACGCGCAGTTCGCCGCGCCGTGCGAGCGAGAGGTAGGCGCCGATTGGCACGGCCTGGAAGAGGTGGCGGGCAGACGCATCGTTGCCGAGCGGGTGCTGGGCATGGTCCAGGGCACGTCCGTACTCGCCCGCCACCCATTGCACCTGGCGGCCGCGGGATGCTGATACCGCGGGCCAGGCGCGTACCTCGGCTGCTGCTGCTTGCAGCAGTTCTTTACCGGTCAGGGTGGTGTCGACCGTCATGACCGGCTCTCCGCGCCGCTGCGGGTGACTTGACGGACCCCGCGTGCCGCCGGTGACCACGACAGTGCTTCGCCTCTGTGGAATTGCCGCCATGCTGTCGCCCGGTCCAGTCCGGCCGCCTCCGCGATCTCTGTCCATGTTGCAGAGGTTCCGCCGGGCAGTCCCTGGCCTTTCAGCGCGTGTCCGGCGGCTTCCCGTGCTGCCCGCCCGGCTGTGTCCGCCAGCCGCATCAGCAGTTCAACGCGCTGCAGGGGATTCGCGGCCAGCTCCACGGCATGGGCGAGCAGTTGCACTCCCGCGGCCTGGCTCGGTGCCTGCCGTGCCCGTCGCGCCAGTTCGGCGATCTGCGCTGTCACCGTGTCAATGTCGCCGGACACCGTCGTCCTCCGTTGTGTCGATACAACAACAGAAGGAGGATAACGAGGTGGGCGTTGCGCTGACACAACACAACTGGATCGTGTAGCGGCTTCTGCAGGCCCCTGCACGCGCCGCCCACCTCTTACCGCTGCAGGGCCGTTGGGGCTGGCCCCCGCCCTGGCCAGGTCTCTGTGAGGAGCGGGGCTTCGCCTGTCTCAGGTAAGAGCTGCAGCTATGTCCGGCGGTGGTTGAGGTCAGCGGCGGGGAGTGCGGCGGTGGGACTGGCTGATGGCGCGGGAAGAACCGCGCTGCTGGAGGCAATCGGCTATGCGCAGGCCACGGTGTGCCAAGGTCAACCGCCCCGTGACGGCTGCGGCGTCCTGCTGCTGCCCCCCGGGGGGGACCTGCCGGACATGCCTGATAGGAAGATCGTCAAGTACGGGGGACTCATGGCCGCACCACGGCCCGGTCTCCGGGCAATTCGAAGCGGAAAGAGTACCGACTTGACCATTCGGAACCGTGTAGCAGCGCTGGCACTCTCAGCCAGCATCCTCGTCGGAGGGGGCAGCCGTCCTGGCCCCCTCAGCAGCTGCCGTCGGGGGCCACTCCAAGTGCACAGATAAGTCGAACGCCAAGGGCAAGATCAGCGCGAGCGCCCTCATCTCCGAAGCGGGCCCGGAAAGTCCTACTCGTCCCGCGGCCAGCTGGCCAAGGGGCAGAAGGTCTTCGTCGATTGCTGGCGGCAAAAAGACGTAACCAAGCAGGCCTGGCTCTACATCAAGGTCAGTTCCGGGGCTCACTCGGGGGAGAAGGGCTGGGTTCGCGACGACCTGGTCAACTGGCCTCTGTAAGACGCTGCGCCGGAGCTCGCGGGCCCGGGACCCTGCCGTGGGCAGGGTCCCGGGCCCGCGCCTCGCAACTTTGAGCGAGGTGGTCTGCCAGGGGCGACCTGGTCGAACCTCACGGCAACCAGCCGTACGCTGCACCCTCTCGACGCGAGAGAGCGCAGGTGGAACCGGTGGAACCGGTGGTACCGCTGGCCTCTGACCGCTGTCCGTCTGTTTGCCGAGGCCAGGCCGTGCGTGGTGTGCACTGGCGCCTTATGGCCTCATGCTGGGCGCCTGCTGCGCCGCCCCGTCCTGTCTCGTCTGGGGGACGGGCTGTGGACGATAGCGGCGGAGGCTGGGCTTGGGGCTGGGGTCAGACGCGCGGGGAGACCTTGAACTTGTACGTCTTGTAGTCGGCCCCGTCGTTGTTCCAGTTCAGTCTGAGGGTCCCGTCGCCCACGCCCTTGCTGCGGCCGACCTTGTACTTGACGGTGGACGTCGTGTACGAGCCGTCGCCTGCTTCGAGCTTCGAGCGCAGACCGGAGTCCTTGTGGCGGAGGACGGGGTCCGAGCCGCTGACCGACTTCTTGAGGTAGAGGCGGAAGTAGGCGGCGTCGAAGGTGTTCACCTGGCCAGCCGTGGTCGGGGCGTCCCAGCTGATCTTCGAGTAGGCGGAGACGTAGGAGCCGGAGCGCTTCGCGCAGTTCTTGACCGTGAAGTCGAAGTTGTCGGGCCAGGGGCCGCTGTACTGGGGCATGTCGATGCTCTTGCTGCTGGATGTGCAGTGGTAGCTGGCTGCCGAGGCGGGCGAGGCGGTCACCAGGCCGGTGGTTGCTACGGCGGCTGCAGCGATAAGCGTGGCTGTGGCCGAGCGCTTGAATGTGGTCATGCAGGTACCCCCATGATCGTTGTGAGTGATCTTCCTATCAGGCGTGTACGACAGTCCCTTCTCCGGCCTCGAAAAAGATCCGGGGGCGATCTGCTTTGCGGCGACGGGCCCGCAGTTGTGCACGCTGTTTCTGCTGCGGCGCCGGCGCACGGGACTGGCCGGGTGGATATGGCGGGGCTCTGCGGTGTGAGCCCCGCCATATCCGTGTGCGGGCCGTCTGTCTGCGGCGGCCTTAGCGGCGGGAGAGAGTGATCATGAGTTGACGAGTGTGGCAAGCGCGACTGCGCCGCCCGTAGCCACCTGCAGCGGGGTGGCGAGTGCCGGGTGCCGCACAGCGACGTAGAGGAGGCCTCCGGTGATGAGGAGCGCCACGAGGACGAGCACGAGGATCAGCAGGGGCCATACGGCACGGTCATGGTGTCGCGGGGCATTGGGGTCGGTCGGAGTGTGGGCAGACATGGATGTTCCTTGAGTTCGGGCGTGCAGGGCACGCTGCGGAATCGGTGGACCGACCTTGGAACAGCGGACAGTTAGCTCCGCAACTCCCCTAGGAAGAGGGTCGGCAGCAGCATCCGGGGGCGCCGATCCGTGTGCTGTGGAGCCCTCAATGTTGTCGCTGCATCGCTCGCATTCAATGATCTGTGACCTGCATCTTTGCCACACACGGCTGTTGGTTCGGCTCGCGGGCAAGTGCTGTGCAGTCCGTGCTCTGCGCCTCTTGGATTGGCTTCTGCGCACTGCTATTGGGAACGGCCGCGCAATGTGGCTGGCTGCGGCGTCCGGCTGGCCAGGCCTCTGACGGGGATCGCACCCGCGGCGCGGGCTCCTTCGCTGCTTGAGTCTTTCCGTTCTGCAGGCGGGTCTGGGGAGCCAGGCGGACGGTACAGGCCAGGACGGTTAGCTGTGCAAGTTGCTTTGACCCGCGTTTTCTCTTGAACCGGTGGTGTCAGCACAGTCCGCGTTAGCGGCGCAACCCTGAGGTGCAGACGCCTGGGGGTGCGGGGCTGCAGGCTCGGGCGTCGTGTGGGCCGCTATAACCCGGTTATAGGTCGCAGTCCGTCGGGGTGAACCTCTACAGACATGCCGCGCCGGGGTTCTTCACGCACCAGGGAGTAAGTAAGGTGACGTCATGGCCTCTCCATACCCGGATGGGGAGCGGGAAAAGGTAGCGTCGAAGCTGCCGGGAACGCTCCGCCAGCAACTCAAGGTCCGTGCAGCCGAACTCGGTCTCGACATTCAGGACGCCGTCACCGACGGCATCACCGCCTGGCGTGCTCTCGAGAGCAGCTTGCCTGCAGTCGACACCAGTGGTGCCGAGTCGTTCAGCACTTGGTTGCCGACCGGCCTCTACGACGCTTTCAAGACCGACTGTGCCGCTCGTGGCGTGTCCTACACCCAGGGCCTGGCTCAGTCGGTGCGGCGGTGGCTGGACGTTCATCCCTCGCCGGCCCACCGTCCCGTCACGGGAATCCCGCAGCGCAAGATCGTCTGTAACCAGAAGGGCGGTGTGGGGAAGACGGCCATCTCGGCCGGCATCGCGCAGGCCTATGCCGAAGCGGGCAACCGGGTCTTGCTGGTCGATTACGACCCGCAGGGCCACCTGAGTGAGCAGCTCGGTGTGGAGCAGATCGCCCCTGGGCACGACAGTCTGGTCGCCCACATGTGCGGTGAGGGCAAGGGTGATCTGCGCGACCTCATCGTCGCTATAGAGGATCCGCGGTTCGAGAAGCGCCTGCATCTGCTGCCGGCCTGCTTCGATGGTTTCCTGCTTGATGCGAAGATCGCGACGAACAGTCGGATCCGGCACCGTGAGACCGCGCTGGAGCGCGCGCTGGAACCGCTGGAGCAGGAATTCGATGTCGTCGTCGTCGACTGTCCGCCCAGTCTGGGCATGGCGATGGACGCGGCGATCTATTACGGGCGCCGCCGCAAGGACGAGGCCGCTCAGATCTCCGGCGTCATCATCCCCGTGCTTGCCGAGGACAGTTCCGCGACCGCATACGCGATGCTCGCGGACCAGATCGAGTCACTGCGTGACGACCTGCGGCTGGACATCGGCTACCTCGGCCTGGTCGTCAACCTGTATGACGGCCGGCGCGGTTACGTTGCCACCTCCTCGCTTGCGCAGTGGAAGGAGTTGGGGGAGCCCAAGGTGCTTGCGGTGATCGGCGATCTCAAGGAACAGCGCGAGGCGGTCCGTGTCCAGCAGCCGCTGCTGTCGTATGCGCCCCACAGCGACCAGGCCGAGGCCATGCGGCAGATCGCGCGGAGCACGTCATGAGCGACAAGGCACAGAAGCTGGGCTCCTCTAGTTCGTTCGCTCGGGCCGGTCAGGCCCGCAGCGCGCGCCGCCAGATGATCGACGCGGCGCTGGGCGGCGGGGATCCGAGCGATCTGCCGCTGCACCTCCTCAGCCATAATCCGGACAACCCCCGCACTGCCGCAGGTGACGTGAGCGGGCTGGCTGCCAGTCTCCGTGAAGTGGGCCTGGTCCAGGCGCTGACCGTGTCCTCGGTCGATGCCTATCTGCGCTCGCACCCGGACCGGGGAGGTGAGCTGGAGCCCGGGGCTCAGTACGTGGTGGTGGACGGCCACCGCCGTCTGGCCGCGGCACGGGACGCCGGTCTGGCCAGCATCCGGGTCGTCGTCGACGACGCCCGGGTCTCGTCCGACGAGAAGCTGCTGGAGGCGGCGTACGTTGCCAACGCCCAGCGGGAAGACCTCTCGGAGATCGACGAGGCCCACGCCTTGAAGTCGCTGGTTGACTTTTACGGTTCACAGAGCAGGGCCGCCTCGCGGCTGGGAATCAGTCAGGCCGTGATCTCCCAGAGGCTGTCGCTGCTGCACCTGAGTCCCGAACTTCAGGCAGATCTGCAGGCCGGGCGCCGTCAGGTCAGGCATGTGCGGGGCCTGGCGAAGCTCAGCCCTCAGGAGCAGAAGAGCGTAGCGGACGCCCGCGCCGAGTCAGCCGAACGTGACGCCCAGGAACGGCAGCGGCGGCGGCAGACCGGGCAGTCGGGGGAAACCGATCTCGCTCCGCGCCCGGTCGCAGCAGCGCCCAGTTATAACCCGGTTATAGGTGACCGCCCTGACCGTGCCAGCCCAGCAGGCGGCAGCGACCTCTTCCAGGAAGGCGGACGACAGGAGCAGCCCGGCACTGCCGCAGGCCGGAAACGCGCTTCATCCGCAGTGCCAGGGTCGGTGGAGGAGAGCACGGGTGGGGATCTGCCCTGGGACGAGCCGGAGCGGCTGAATGTGTGGCTGCGGCGGAACATGTCTGCGGAGGACCGGCATACGCTGGCCAAGCTGCTCGCCCAGGACTGAGGACGTCGTCCGGTGCCAGGGCCTGGCCGCGGACGGCTGGCTGTTACAAGCCGACGCCGATGAGGGGGTTCTCCTCCCAGCGGTCGACGTCTTCCAGGTAGCCGTACAGCACTTTGGAGCCGTCGGTCCAGCCGCCGTGGCGGCCGATGCGGACGAGGTCGTGACCTGCTTTGCGGGAGGCGGTGGCGAATCCGCGCCGCAGGGAGTGGCCGGACCAGCGCGGCGGGTCGGGTCGTAGTACGTCGTCTGGGACGGCGGCGAGTCCGGCGCGTTCAGCGGCGCGGGCGACGGCGTCGGCGACGGCTTCCCCGGTCAGGCGTCCGTCCGGGGTGCCGATGGGGCGGCCGTTGCGGTGCATCGGGTGGGCCAGGCGCTGCCAGCGGTCGATGCGCACGAACAGCGGGCCGGGGCCAAGGCCGGCGGTGTCCCGGACAGTCAGCCAGGCGCGGACCGCGCGCACTGGACAGGTGGCGGGGTTGGAGCCGTAGGGGACGGCGACGGTACGGCCCGTCGAGTGGAGGTCGGCCTTGGAGGTGCGGATGATCACCTGCAGGCCTTCGTCGACTTCTGTGACGTCGGTCAGGTCCAGGGCGGCCAGTTCGGAGCGGCGGGCTGCAGTGGAGAAGCCGAGCAGGATCAGGGCCCGGTCGCGCAGTCCGATGGCGGTGCGGGGGTCGCAGGCATTGGTCATGGCGCGCAGCGGACCGACGGTGACCGGGGTGGCGCGGCGGGGGTGGTGCCCGGCTTTGGCGCACTTGCGGCGGATACCGCGGATGACCAGTCGTGCAGGCAGAGAGTCAGCGGGCTGGTGACCGGCACCGCGGTGGCGGGTGCGGATGGCGGCGAGTGCGCGGTCGATGGTGCTGGGTGCCTTGCCCTGCTGTCCGAGGTGGGTGGCGTATTCGGTGAGTGTGGCCGAGGTCGCCGGCAGGGCGGTGCGTCCGGCAGTTGTGCACCAGTGCGCGAACCGCTGCCAGTCACCGGCATAGGCGCGGCGGGTGGATTCGGGTACCCCTTCGGCGATCGCAGCAGCGGCGGCGGCCGACAGGGCCTCGTCAGCGCTGGTCTTCATGTGGGGGACAGGCGTCCCGGAGGGCCCACCGTAGGGCTGCAACACCACGTCTCCTGCACCTCTTTCTGACTCCCGTTAACGAGAACTTATCAGGAGTGATAAGGCGGTAAGGCGGCGGAGGTCCCGGAGGCCTGGCGGTGGCCCTGGCTTCTCCGCCCTGAGGTCCCGACGTGTCGGTCATGCTTTGGGGAAGCCGTCGTGCGGGCGGGAGCGTCGGGCAGGGCGGTGCGCTTCTGGGGCGGTGCCGCGGCTTCCCTGCGGGCGTGCTGCTCGGATTCTTTGCATGCTCGGCCGCTGCCGGTATCCGCGACACTTTGGCCAGAGGAAGCCCCACTGAACGGAGCAGCCATCATGACCACTGCGGATCCTGATCCGGAAGACCTGGAAGACCGCCGCCGGCGCGCCTTGTCCGAGGCTCGTCTGGCCGGGCGGCTCGGCGTGGACGCTCCTGCCGCCACGGTCAATAACCCACGCTGGTTCGAGGTGGTGAACGGCAGCTATGTGGCGGTCGGGATGCGGCGCAGTCTTCACACTGAGCTGCTGGATTCTGAGCGGGAGGCGCAGTCAGGGGTGCCGTACGGGGGCTTGGCCCTTGTCGTCACAGGCCCGCCCGGCGCGGGTGATCCTTCTGTTGTGTTTGACCTGCAAGAACGCCTGGCGCCAGGTCAGCTATGGCGGAACGTGGACGCGGAGAAGATCGCGGATTGGCTGCTGCAGCGAGCTGTGGCTGACGACACCTACGAGCAGTTGATCCCCCCGGGATTCGACGGGCCTGGCGAACCGCGCATCCATCCGCGCGAACTCGTGCCCCTCCTTCACCATGAGGCCGCCCTACTGGCCGGCCAGTTCCAGGATGCCGCACTGGCCTTGCGGGAGAACGTCGTCATCAACGGGGCGCTGTCCGACCAGGCGTCTGCCGACGAACTGATGGCTCGTCTGCGGCACGCCGGGTACCGCCAGGTGCATCTGGTGAGTATGGAGGCTGATCTGGAGGTCGCCACCGCCCGAGTGGAGCGGAGTCACAGTGAGCAGTACGAAGCCGCCGAGACCCGCACCATCTCCGGAAGATCGTCCGGTGACGAACTCGGTGAACGGTGGCAGGATCCGCGGGTCCTGCGGCGCTTCTTCCCCAACAGCACAGATATCTCGGTCAACGAGGAAGTGGCGCAGGAGACCTTCCGCGCCCATCGGGTGGCTACTCACCTGCACCGCTACCGCACGTTGTCCGTTGACGCCTTCCCTACTCCGCTCGAGGTCTGGCGACGGGACGCGGCCGGCCTGACGCATTGTCTGCCGTGTGGCGACCTGAACGACCGAGAAGTGCAGGTCGCCACCGCCCGCTGGGACACTCTTTCCGACAACGCGCTCCGTCTAGCTGCTGAAGCTGAACGACAGCACGCCGATGGCCGTGCTGCTTTCGCAGCCCTCGACGGCGGGAGGCTGACCGCAACGCTGCGCAGCCGCAATGCCTCCTCTGAGGTCATCGCCCGGGCACGTACTGCAGCGCAAGAGGATCTCGCATACCTGAGGCAGCATGCTGCCGCGTTCCGTACTATCGCGGCGGTTGCTGACCGGCAGACCAATGTCGGGCGCGGCGAGCAACAGCGCCGGGCGGCCATGCCTGCAGCACAGCGTCGCGAGGAGGAGCAAAGGCGCCGCACCGCAGCAGTCCGCTCCCGACGGCAGCCGCCTCAAGCGCACCGGCTACGCGGGCCGGAACAGCCCGCGCGGAAACGTAGCCGGGCCGTTTAGTGCTTTGCGCTGTGGGTTCCTGTCCCACGAGAGGGGAGGAACCCACAGCACCCGTCAACTGGCTTCAGAGATGTGGCAACTCTTCACGGCTCGCCTCACACACGTGTTCTGGGGCCACGATTCTGTGCCGGTGCGGTCCGCGCGGCACGCGGCGGGGGTGCCTGCTGGCGCCGGCCGCGCTGGCCATTGGCCCCCGCGCCGGGCGGCGAAAGTGCTTCAGCCTGGGCAGCTACGGCATTCAGCTTTCTGATATCGGTAGCACTGAATCGTTTCCCCTCTTCAGCAGCTTTGACCACAGCTTTCGCTGCCGTCGCTATTTTTTGGCATGCGTCGGCAGTCGCGCGCGCCCCCTGAGGAGGGTCTTGAGGCAGACCTTCCCACGCTTTGCGCAGATCAGCAGGGAGGGGACGCTCCGAGCGCTTGGTGGCCAGCAGTGCCTGGCCCATGTCCGTGTCGGCCCATTCCGTGTACGCATCGCGGAGGTTCTGTACCTTTTTGTCCGCCGCGCCCCTGCCAGACTCCACAGCATCTCCGCCACGCGCCGCCTTACCACCACCGGAGAACCGCACCCGCGACTTCCGCTCCCCTACCTCACCGGGCGGCGGTTGCTCCGAGGTGGCAGCTGCGCCTGAGGGCACGGTGAAAGAGAGCCGGCCCGCGTGATCGTCGGCGCGTATGGCAAACGCGTCCAGCTTCTCCAGATCGCTTTCTGCGAAGGTGCCGGACACTCGTGCGGCAGCGGCCAGGGCCTTCGCCGCTTCCGCTGCTTCCCCGAGGGGGCCGGCGGCCGGGCCTGTGCCGTCGGGGAGTGCTGTGGGCAGGGATCGCAGCGCGCCACTCAGTGCTGCGGCTTCGGGTATGCCGGATCGCTGCAGCTGCTGGCCCGCCTCAGTTTCCTGCCAGGCTGCGAGCGCTTCCCGTACCTGGCCGGAGGCGGCGAGGGCCTCCTCGGGGGAGCGGTATGGGTCAGGTTCCCGGTCCAGTATCCGGCCCTGCAGGTCACCGCGGATTTGCTGTGATGCGGCGGCGACATCGTTGTATCCGGTGGTCAGGGCATCGTCATCGGGACGCCCGCGCAGGCTGGCGCTGTAGTTGCTGGCTGCGCGGCTGAGGTGTCGCAAGGCCGCTGCTCCGGGCAGGTCACGGCGCCCTTCATCGTCTTGACGGCTGAGGATGCCGGCCCCTGCGAGCGCCCAGCGGGCAATCGCGTCGGTGGAGCGGATGGCGACGGTTTTCCGGAAGCCCTGCCAGCGCACGTCCTGGTTCAGGTTGTCCCAGTAGGCACCGGCCTTTTCCCTGGCGGTCTCCCACAGGTGGCGGGTTGCCTGCCGTATCTGCTGGATCTTCTGCCACGCGAGGAGGCTGCGGTAGGCGTCTGCCTGAGCGTCGGCGGCACGCAGTGCTGAATCGAAGGCTGCAGGGCCCGCATTTTCGCCGGGGGCGTGCGTGGCCTGTTCCGGCTGTGCTGGGGGCACTTCGTCCACGAGCCGTTGGAGATTGTCAACGGCGGCCAGCAGCGTGTCGAGTGATTCCGGCTGGATCGATGGAATTGTCTCCAGGAGGGATTCCTGGGCTGCGTTGAGTGCTTCCCAAAGGTCTGGGGCCGCTGTCGGCGCGTTCAGGATGTCTGGCTCTGCCGCATGAGAGGGCGTGGCCCCATTGGAGGGAGCCGCTTGCGGCGGGGCGGCTTCACCAGTCGGCGCAGCAACAGTCCCGGTGGCGGGGGCTTGGGGGGTTGTAGCAGGCACGGTCTCAGCTGGGGCCGATGCTGTCTGTGCGGCCTCGGGGGCCTGAGCCTGGACGTCTGCTGCGGCCTGCACAGCGGGGTCGTCCGGCCCGGGCGGAGCGAGCCGGTCCTGGGCGTCACGCACGATCTCGATGGCGCGGCCGGACCGTGCCATCATCTTCTGAAACTGGTCAACCCGCCCGCTGCGTTTTTCTTCCCCAGTGGTGAGGTGCAGGTGCCAGTCGTGGGCTTTTTCGGTGGGCCCGAAGAACTCGTTAGCTAGGAGGGCGGCTTTCGCGGTGCCGTCGTCATCGCTGAGGCCTTTGACGTGAGTTCCCTGTTCGTTGTGGACCAGGTAGACGGGGTCACGCCCGAGACTGTCGGGTTGCGGCCGGTAGATGCTGTCGCCGTGAAGTGTTGCGTGATGTTCAGCGAATCGCTGTGCGGCGATCTCCGTTTTGGCGGTGCCGCGTGCCGTGTCCCCTTTCACCTCCCCGAGCCATATGTTATTGGCCGCTTTCCGGATCGCGGTGCCGACACGTTCATCGCCTTTGAAGACAAGCAGCGCCTGTTCGTCGGTGAATCGGCGCTCTGTCTCGTCATACCCTGCGCCTTCGGCGTAGCTGTAGCCTTCGCGTCCCGGGATGGGCTGCGCCCTTTCCCGGAACGTTGCCTCCCACGCCGCCTTGTCTGCGGGAGACTGCGGGGTGCCATCGTCGGGTGTGGCCATGCTGTTCTCCTTTGGGCTGGATCAGCGGGTATACGTGTCCGCCGGAGTTCAGGACCTCGCTGTCACAGCAGCGGTTCCGCGGCGATCCGGAGCGCTTGGGCCTGGGCTGGGTGGGCGGCTGGGGCGGTGGTCGCGTCAGCGGTGGCCAGGTATTCCTCGAAGGCGTCCTCGGCTCCCGTGTAAGGCCGTGTGGGGGGAGGGGCCTGGTGGGTGCCGGTGGCGCAGGCATGTACCTGCAGGCGGGGGGTGAAGGCGTGCAGTGTGCTGATCCAGTCGGCTTCTGCCAGGTCTCTGCCGGGATCGGTGCCGCAGTAGGTGCGTACCCAGCCGGTGTAGAGGGCGGTGAGGTGTTCGACGACGGGCTGGTGGCGGTACCAGCAGCGGGGGATGGTGTTGTGAAGTTCGAAGGTGGTGGTCAGCCAGTCCACCCAGGTCGCCAGTTCTCGCAGGCGGGCGCGGCGTTCGGCTGGTTCCATAGCGGACCAGATCCACGCGGGGGGAGCGGCTGCGTCCTGTCCTTCGGCGTCCGGGTCCCACAGCCCGTCAGGATCGGGCAGTTCCTCGAAAGGCTGGTCAGACATCGGCCTCTTCTCGCTCCACTGCGGCGGGGTTCTTGTCCAGTGAGACCCCGGGCGGGGGCTGTGTCGCGAGCAGTCGCTTGAGGTCCTTGTCCCGGAAGGTCAGGCGCATCCGTACCTTGATGGGCGGGAGGTTGGTGTACTGGGCGATTGCGGTGAATTCGGGCAGCTGCTGGAGGGTGTGCACAGGGGCGAGGTCGGTCTCGGCGATGGCAGTGGAGGTGGAGGTCTCGCCGCGGCTGCGGGAGAGCGAGTCGCGGCGGATTTCGGTGCGCCCGTAGAGGCCGGAGAAGTATTTGAGGGTCTCGAGGTCGCCGCAGCCGGGCAGAAGCATGCGCAGGCCGGAGGCGGACAGGACGGTGTTGGCTTTCTGGACGCCGAGCCGGTCGCGGAGCTGGGAAAGGTCGTGCCAGACGGTGAGCAGGTCGATGCCCATGCCGCGTCCTGTGGTGAGGATGTTGGGCAGCCGGGGGTAGCGCAGCATGTTGCCGGCTTCGTCGACCATCACTCCGAGCGAGGGGTCCAGGGGGCGGCCTGTGGCGTTGTAGCGCATTTCGGCGCCGTGGATGATGGAGGCGATGATCGAGGTCAGCAGGGGGGCGAAGCGTTCGGCGTCGGCTTCGGAGGCGATCAGGCAGACGGTGCCACGCTGGTCGAGGAGCTGTTCGACGGTGAAGTCGGTGCCGGCGCAGGTGGCGCGGACTTCTTCGTCGGCGTAGACGCGGGAGAGGACGTTGAGGGTGAACTGGATCGAGCCGATGCCGTCTTCGTGCAGGCGCAGCCAGGGGGAGGCGAAGTCGTCGGCGACTTCGTCGTAGCCGTGCTGCTGGAGTACGGCGCGGACGTGGTCGACGGCATCTTTGCCCAGAGACAGCCAGCGGCGCAGGGCGTTGATGCCGCCGTCGGACAGGTTCGAGGCGAGCAGTACGCCTTTGAGGACGTTGCGTGCCTGGTCGACCCAGGGGGCGGCGCGTTTGTCGTCGCCGGAGGATGATGCCTCGGCCATCCAGGCGGCCATGCGGTCAGCGGCTTTGGCGTCGGTGCAGTAGTCCACGGGGGACCACCGCTGGGTGGTGCGTCCGGGGATTCCGGCGGGGGCGATGACCCATACGGGGCCCAGTGCGCGTCGGCGGGCGTAGATGACGTCCAGGTCGGCGGCTTTGGTGGTGGTGACGACCAGTGGGCCTGTCCACTCGGCGGCGTTGGGCAGGACCAGGCCGGTGGTTTTGCTGCTGCCGGGGACGCCGAAGACGGTGGCGGAGATGTTCGGCTGGGCGGCGACGATCTTCTTGGTGCGCATGCCGCGTCCGGCGGTGATCCTGTTTGCCCGCTTCTCCGGGCCGTTGGGCACGGCGAGTTTGCGTTCGATCTTCGGTCCGCCCCACTGGGCTCCGCCGGTGCGGAGACTGAAGCCGAACCGCCGGGTGACCCATATGCCGCCGACGACGAGGAGGGCCCAGCCGAGGGCGGCCAGCGGCCAGAACAGCCAGGCTGGCGGGGCGGGGTCGAATGCGGCCGCGGGGCCGCGTACCACGGCGGTCATGACTGACTGGAGGAGTCCGCCGGTCGGGTGTGCCCATCCGCGTCCGCTCAGCAGTGCTGCCACAGGGGCAGCGGCCAGGACGGCGGCGCTAAGGGTGAGTAGGGCACCGAAGGCGATCAATGCCAGCAGTGTGCCGTCGTCGATTCCTCCGGCGCCGCTGTTCCGCCCGCTTTGGGAGGGCTTCACACGACCATCCTCTCGTCGGTCTCGAACAGCTGCTGCTCGGTGTGGGAGAGCATCAGCTGCACGGCGTGGGAGCCGCCGCCGCGGCCGACTTTCCACAGGGCTCTGCCGCGCTGGCCTGCGCCCCAGGAGCCGATCAGGTCGCATTCGGCGTCAGTCAGGCCGATGGCTTCGCGGGTGAGCCGCAGGGGTTTGGTGTCCTGGGCGAGCTGGATGCGGGTTTCGCAGGAGGCGATGAGGTCTTTGGCGATGGCGACGGCTTCAGAGCCTGCTGCGCCGACTGCCTCGAAGTCGCTGAGGCGGTGGGTGGCCAGGAGCTGGATGGTGCCGGTTGCGCGGGAAAGCCGCAGGTCAGCGTCGATTTTGCGGACCATGGCGGCGCCGCCGGAGCGCATCTGCCGCCACAGTTCGTCCCGTACGACGATCCATGGGCGTTCTCCGGGCCGGTCGATGGCGCTTTGGGCCCAGGAGGAGATACAGGTCAGCACCATGGCTACGGTCTCGTCTCCGTACTGTTCCAGGGCGGAGATGTCGACGGACTGGATCGGGGAGTCCCAGTCCAGTCCGATGGAGGTTTCCTGGTCGAACAGGCCGCCGAGGTGGCCGGTGATCATGCCGCCGAGTGCGGAGCGCAGCGAGGTCATCTGTTCGCGTGCGGCCTGGACATCATCTCCGCGAACGCGCAGTTCGCGGGCCATGGCGGGGGTGGGGTCTTTCAGTTTTGTGTAGACCAGGGGCAGTGTCGGAACGCTCAGCCGGGACTGACCGTGCAGTTCGCCGGTGACCTCGCGGACGGCGATGTCCAGGCACTCTTCTTCCTGTGGCCTGAGGTTGCGCTTGAGCTGGAGTTCCAGCAGGGCTTTGAGGAGGGTGAGGCGGCGGCGGTGGATTTCCTTGAGCCGGGCCTGGAGTTCTTGGGTGTCTGTGATCTTGTCGAGGTCCAGGCCGAGGGGGCCGGCGTCGAGCGGGTTGAGGCGGCCTGGCAGGCCGGGGCCGAGCCGTACGGGAGCGACGCCGAGGTGTTCGCACAGGCCCTTGTATTCGCCCTTGACGTCGCCAGCGATCAGCGTGCGGTGCCCCAGTGCCATCAGGCGGAAGCACAGTGCCTTGATGTGCGCTGACTTACCCGATCCGGGGATGCCCGTGATCATGACGTTGGGGTTGGTTGCCAGTCCTTCTTTGACCCAGGCAGCGGGGTGGGCGCTGAAGGCCTGCATGGTCAGGGTGTTCCAGCCGATGTAGACGCCGATCGGCGGCAGTGCTCCTGCGTGCAGGAAGGGGTAGATGCCGCTGGCCCGTTCAGTGTCGGCCCGGAAGACGTCGGCCTTGTTGATGGAGGCGACGCGTCCGGCGAAGGGCTGGTTCCACCCTTTGCGGGGGGCGATGCGCATGGCCGTGGCCGGATCTTCCAGCATCCGCAAACGGCGCTGCTCACGTTGGCTGAGCTGTTTGGGAAGCGGCTGCGGTTCGGTGCCTGAGTCGAGCAGGTCGGGCAGGGAGGCGGCCTTGAGCGAGCTGTCACCGCCGGAGCGGCGGCCTGAGAGGAAGCCCATCAGATACCCACCCGCCTGTCGGGGAGTCCTTGGGCGAGCGGCAGGGCTGAGGCAGCAAAGGCGTCGTCCTGCGCGCCCCAGACACGGCGCAGTTCCAGGCCGGCGGCAGAGGCGTCTGCCTGGAGTTCGGCGCAGGCGGTTTCCAGCTCTTCCAGGTTGGTGACGGTGACCGCGAGCAGACCGGTCAGGCGCACCACGCCGTGGCCTGAGGCGCGTGCCACGTCCTGGGCGCGGGCTGTCATGGCCTCGCGGCGCTCGTCCTCGGACTCGGCCCTTCCGGTCTTGGCCCGCAGCTGGCGGGCGGCCTGACGTTTGGTCTTTTCCCGCGCGAGTTCCTGACGTGCCTTGGCCGGGCCGATCGGCTCGTAGACCAGAGACAGGGAACGGCGGGCGTTCTGCCGGGGCTTGAGCAGCGGCTGGAGAAAGGTTGCGTAGACCTCTGACTGGGGGAAGCCGCGGACCTGGTAGCTCACGGTCCATGCCCCGTCATGGCGGTAGACGCCCCAGCCTGTTTCCGTGGCAGCTGGTCCGGCGAGTTCCGGGGCGACGCCGCGGGGGGTGCCCTTCCACTGGGAGTCTTCGGCTGCGCTGTTGCGTTCAGCGAGTGCGAGGTGGGCTTCTGGGTCGTAGGCGGTGCGAATGGCCTGGGCGACGCCGCGGGGGCTGAGCCATCCGACAATATGGAGGCCGGCGCTGCTCAGGGCACTGTGCATCGCGTTGATCTCCCGTACGAGGACGGCGGCCGCGCCTACCTGGCCGCCGCCGGCGCCTTTGATGGCCAGGCGGGCCCGTGAGGAGGAGAGCGTGACGGCCAGATATGTCTCACGGGTCGTGGCGACGGGACCGGCGCCGGTCATCAGTTCATCGAGGGCTTGTACTGCGGCGGGAGGGGCGTCGGGGGAGGTGTGCCGTTCGGTCCAGGACCGCAGTGCGGCGCCGTCGTCGGGCAGACTCCTCTGGTGGACGGCGATGCGGGTGATCGCCCCGTCTTCCTTGCACTGGCTGCGCAGGAAGGCCGCCCATGCCTTGACGCGGGCGTTCTGGCGCTCGGTGTCGATCAGTGCCAGGCCGGGGAAGGTGATCCGGCAGACCGCTGTGTAGGTGTGGTCGACCGGGTTGTGGGTGATGCCGAGGTGGCTGCCCAGGCCGTCGGGGGCGTTCAGGATGCGCAGGCGTGCCAGGGTTCCGGGCAGGTCCATAGGCTGCTGCCCGTCCTTGGTGCGGGGGGCGAACACGCCGGAGAAGAAGAGGTTTTTGTTGGTGGCCACGGCGATCTGATGCCTTACTGCGAGAACAATCCACTGATCCGCGGTGAGCCCCAGTACGCGCCCGTAGGCGAGGAGCAGCAGCAGGACTGCCAGGGGCAGGGAGAGGAAGACGGAGGTCCAGGAGCGGATGTAGATGGGGATGAGGGCCATGATGGACGCGGCTGCTACGAGGACGAAGCCGGGCCCGCTCAGATTGCCCATGAATCCGGAGCGTTCCGACTGCCACCCGCCGAACAGGACGGGCTCCGCTGGAGTTGACATGGGCTAACTCCCTTCGGAGGGCTGGGCGGGCTTTGGCGATTGCGTCTGTGGAGGTTCGGCTTCGCTTGTCGCTGATTGCGCGTCGCTTGCCGCGTTCGCTGGTGGAGGCGCGGAGTCGCCGCCGCGGCGGGGGGAGATGACATGGCGTCCGCCCTGGGACCCGTGGTCCAGGCCAGCGTTGGCAGCGGTGTTCGCAAAGCCGCTTTCCAGGACGTCTTTGCCGACTGCGGCGACTTGCATGCCCATGCCGACAGTGCCGCCCACCTTGGACCAGAAACTCCTGCCTGCGCCGCCGGAGCCTGCGCTTCCGCCGGATCCGCCACCGCCCGAGTTGCCGTTGTCCGCCTCAAGGGCCTTGGTGTAGCCGCCACCGCCGCCAACGGTGCCCGCGCCGCTGAGGGCGGCCTGGTTGCCGCCGAACATCGAGGAAACGCTTGATCCGATCGAACTCATCATCCCGGAGGCTGCGGAGTTGCCGTCTCCGTTGGAGGTGAAGGTCATGAATTTGGCGATGGCCGGCCAGGAGAAGGATGCCACGATGAAAATGATCAGGCCCACGATGACGTTCCTGACACCTTCCGCACTGGCCATCGCGCTGAAGCCGACGCTGAAGCAGATGACGATGACCGGTTTCATCAAGATCAGCGAAATCAGGGCGTTACGCGCTTTGGGCCACCACTCTCTCGTGGCGTCAGCCATCTGGCCTGCAAGAACGATCGGCATTACGCAGATAAGGATCATGATCCCGGCCTGCCGGATGAGCATTTCTACCCACAGGGCGCCGATAGCCAGGATGCACAGGATGCTGATGACGATGACAAAGCCGACAGCAGACGCTCCGATACCGCTCCCGGTGATCAGGGCGCTTCCTGCGGCCGTGGCCCCCCCGCCGCCTACGAGACCGGCGAAGAGGGTGCCGAGTTGCTCCTGCATGGCCTTGGTGGCGTCCTTGCCTCCGGAGCCGCCGCCATCGAAGGTGTAGTTGATCATGGCG
>Ga0207426_1000635_pt1 | contig 44397 bp, 38 predicted proteins | sample AraplaMF_Cvi_mMS_FD_184265 | JGI IMG/M metagenome (GOLD analysis project Ga0207426, IMG submission 184265) | Arabidopsis root microbial communities from the University of North Carolina, USA - plate scrape MF_Cvi_mMS (SPAdes) (version 2) | ecosystem: Host-associated > Plants > Roots > Endosphere... | reverse complement strand
TCAGGCGCAGCGGGAAGCCGTTGAGGAACGGCAGGTCCTCGCCGTTCATGCCGTAGGCCAGCATCACCTCGCCGTCGGCGGCGTGGTCGAGATCGAGCGCCTTGGCGAAGTCGGGCGTCTTGTCGCTGACCGGGCCATCCATGCCGCCGAATACGACCTGCTTGGCGCCGCTCTGTACGCCGGCCATGTCGAGCACGGCCTTGAGCGGCACGCCGCGCCAGCGCGCATTGCCCATCGCACCATTGGCGATCTGACCGCCGGCGACGCGGGGCTCGAAGAAGCCGCGGCTGTTGCCGGAGCACTGGTTCACGGCGACGATCTCCGTCGCCTTCAGCTTCTTGATGTCCTTCAGCGACAACTTCAGCGGCTTGTCGACCTTGCCCTTGATCTCGAGCGTGAACTTGTCCGGATCGAGAGTGTAGGGGATGTCCGAGAGGTGATAGCGCACGAAGAACGCGTTGTTCGGCGTGATCGGGCCGTCGTTGAACACGGCGAACGGCGTCTCAAGCTGCGGCGGGCGGCTGGTCAGCCCGATCATCGGCCGCTTCTGCGGATACTTCACCAGCGGCCGTTCACCATTGGCGAAGGGCAGCGTCACGGTATCGAGAGCCAAGGCCTTGGTGGCGTTCAGTGTGGCCGCCATAGCGGCAAGTCCCGCTCCTTTGAGCAGGTCGCGTCGATCAAACATGTCGTCTCCTCCCGGAGCTTGTCGTCGGACCAGCGGTCATCACCGCGATCCCGCGCTCATCTGTCGCAACGACTCACGCGAAGTCAATTCGTGCTTTCGCAGCAGGCCCATGCCGCTGCGTTGCAGCAAGCCGGTGTTGCGTGGCGATTGCGTGATCAAGCCGCAACGCGCTCGCCTTGATCGACGAGTGCCGACAGCACCCTCGTATCCGTCACCACGCGCACCGCCATCGGCTCGTCGCGGCCGCGGATGGCGACTTCCTGCTGCGGCAACGCGTCGTCGGCGAGGCCGGCGGTGCGGCGGACCTCTTCGGAGACCACGGCTTCGCAGGCCAGCGACTTCGTCATGTCCTGCAGACGCGCGGCGACGTTGACGGCGTCGCCGAGCGCCGTGAAGACGATGTGATCGCGATAGCCGATGTCGCCGATGATCACCTCGCCGCCGTGAATGCCGATGCCGAAGCGGATCGGCTGGCGCAGATCGTGGCTCAGCAATTCGTTGAGCTCGTCGATATGCACGGCGATGCTGCTGGCGGCCTTCAGCGCCTGCCGGCAGGCGAGTTGCGGATCGGCAGTGAGTCCGAACAGCGCCAGCATGCCGTCTCCGACGAACTGGTTCGGCTGGCCGCCATTCTCGATCACGGCCTGCGAGACCGCGCCGAGGAAGCGGTTGACGATGAAGACGGTGTCGAACGGCAGCCGCTTCTCGGCCAGTTGCGTCGAGCCGCGCATGTCCACGAAAAGGCTGACGAGATAGCGCTCCTGGCCGATCCGCGCCGGCGCCGTGGCCTGCCCGTCTGCCGCATGCGTGTGGGGCGTGAACAGCTGGAAGAAGGAGAGATCAGCGTCCGGCCGCAGCTGGCAGGCCAGCCGGATCGAGGGATCTGCGGTGCCGACGCGGGCGAGCACGAACGCCTCGCGCTGCGACGGTTCGGGCAAGGCGCCGTGGTCGCCGATGATGCGGATGCGGCAGGTCGAGCAGCGCGCGCGGCCGCCGCAGACGCTGGCATGCGGCACGTTGTGGCGCAGGCTCGCCTCCAGCACGGACAGGCCTTTCGGCACCCGCACGGTCTTGCCGTTGCCGTACGACAGCGCGATCATGCCACCGCGCCGCTCGCGCAAGGCGCGCACGCCACGCGCCGCCAGCGCGAGGCCCAGCAGACCGAGATAGCCGATGGTGAGCGTGTCAGTGATGCGCTCGAGCGTTGCGGCTTCTGCGGTGGTGCCGAGCTGCCGGTGGGTGAGATTGTGCGCCCGCCATTCGCCGTCCTCGACCTCCGCCTCGACGCTGCGGCCGCCCTGGTAGACGCCGAGCAGCGACACCGTCGGGATGAGCACGGCAGCAGCGAGCAGGAAGGGTGCCGCGCGCACGAAGAACGGCTTGAGGCGGAGCCAGAAATAGATGCCGATGCAGCCATGGACCCAGGCGACGATCAGCAGCAGCGTCATGGACCAGATCCGGTTCGACGCCACGAAAAACAAATAGAGTTCCTGCGGATAAAGCTTCTGGTGCCCGTACAGGATGAGGCCGAGCCGCACGCCGATCACATGCGCCATGATGAGCACGGGGATGCTCAGCCCCAGCACCAGCTGGAGCGGCTCGATCGTCCGCCAGCGGAACTGGCGGCGCTGATACAGCGAATAGATGCCGAGCCCCATGTGCGTTAGCGCGGCCGCGTAGAACACGATCGCGACCGGGAGGAACTGCCAGAACGCGGTGTGGTAATAGACCCCGATCTCCATGGCATCGACCGAGATGTTGCCGAGCGCATGGTTGAGGAAATGGCTGACCACGTAGGCGAACAGGATGATGCCGCAGACCAGCCGCACCTGCCGCGCGGAGGTGGCGCGGACGAGTTCGGACATCGGTCTGGAAGCGGTGGCCATGATTCGGTTGTATCAGCTCAATAAGGAGAACAACCAGCGCCGCGTTTCATTCCGGGGGCGGACGGCGGCGGGATCACATGCGCGATAAGGTTACGTAACGGTAAGCATCGCAGGGTGGGCAAAGCGAAGCGTGCCCGCCATTGGAAGTGGTGGGCACGGCGCTCGTCATCCCGCTCCGCCGTCGTCCCGGACAAGCCGCACAACGGCGCGCCGGTCCGGGACGACAGCTGAAACTGCGGCCCGGTCCCCCGACATTGACTCCCCCTCCCCGTTTGGCGAAAAGCGCGGCCGTGACGACAGCTCCTGACATCACCGCTCCCTCCGGCAACCCGCGCCGGCCCCTCCTCATCGCCGTGCTCGTCATCGCAGCGATGACGGTGCTGCGCATCGTCTACGCCTCCGCGCTCGAGCTGCGCACCGACGAGGCCTATTACTGGACCTGGTCGAAGGAAACCGCGCTGAGCTTCCTCGATCATCCCCCCATGATCGCATGGTTCGTCCGCTTCGGCACCGCGATCTTCGGCGACACCCTGCTCGGCGTCCGCTTCGGCGGCATCGCCGCGATGCTGGTGACGCAGCTGCTGCTCGCCGACATCGTCTACCGCCTCACAAGAAATACGCGCGCGGTGATGTTCGCTGTGCTGATGCCGGAGGCCGCGCTCTATTACGGCCTGCTCATGGCCAAGGTCGCGCCCGATGTCGCGATGATCCCGTTCGCGATGGCGATGATGTGGTCGCTGGTGCGACTGGCGCAGAGCGGGGACGGGCGCTGGTGGCTCGCCGCCGGACTGTTCGCGGGCCTCTCGCTGCTGTCGAAATTCACCGCGATCATGTTCGCACCGGCCGTGGCCGCGTTCCTGCTGGTGCCGGACTGGCGCTGGCGCTGGCTGCGCAGCCCCTACCCCTGGCTCGCGGTGCTGATCGCCATCGCCGTATTCTCACCGGTGCTGATCTGGAACGCGCAGCACGATTGGGCCTCGTTCCGCTTCCAGGGCGTGCGCGCCACCACCAATTACGGCATCTCGCTGCGCACGGTCGGCGACTACATCGGCCTGCAGTTCGGCCTCGTCGGTTTCGTGATGCTGCCGGTGGTGCTGTCCGGCCTGGTCATGACGGCGTGGCGCGCCGCTCGCACGCGCGAGCCGGTCGCGATTTTGCTTTCGACCGCGGTGCTGGTGCCGTTCCTCTATTTCCTCGTGAAGTCGATGACGCTGCGGGTCGGCGACACCTGGCCGATGTTCATGTGGCCGGTCGGCTTCGCCGCCGCCGCCGTGAACCTCGTGATGCTGTCGCGCGAGAATCGCTCGGCGCGGTTGATCCGCTCGGGCCTGTTCTGGCTCAGGACCGCGGTCGTCTCGGGAATCGCTTTCGTCGTCATCGTGTTCCTCTATTACGTTGCCGCGCCCTTCAATCTGCTCGGCAAGATCGATCCTGTCGGCGCCGAGTCCGGCTTCGAGCAGGTCGCGTCGCGCGCGCAGGCCGCGCTGGACGAGACCGGCGCGACCTGGATCGCGACCACGGACTACCGCACCTACGCCATGATGCGCTGGCTGTTCCGCGGCCGCGTGCCCGTGGTCGAGATCAACGAGCGCGGCCGCTTCCAGGAATTTGCCGATCCAGGCATGGACAAGATCAAGGGGCATGCGGGCATCTATGTCGGCCGCGAGCCGGATGATCGTTCGCCGCTGTGGCAGAGCATCCCCGCCAAACGTGAGCCGCTCGGCCGGATCGAGCGCCGCTGGCGCGGCGGCGTTCCGACGGACGCATATACGATCGAGAAGCTCGAGGGCTGGACGCCGGAGCTGTCACCGCCGAAGGGTTCGCCGCTGTTCCAGTGGAAGGTGCTGGCCTGACTCTCCCTCTCCCCGCTTGCGGGGAGAGGCAAAGAATCCGCTACTCCTCTTCGTCCCTTTTCCGCAACAAATCCGTCGCGAGGTCGGACAGCTTTGGCGGTGGCAGGGCGGCGAACGGCAGCGGGCGCGTGACGTCGATCGCGGCCAACCCCAGCCGCGCGGTCAGCAGGCCGTTCAGCACCCCCTCGCCCAGCCGCTGCGACAGCTTCGCTGCAATCCCGTGCCCGAGCATCTGCTGCACCAGGCTATCGCTCGCGGCCATGCCGCCGGTGATGGCGAGATGGGCGATGACGTGGCGGAGCAGGCGGATCATGCCGAGCGCACCAGGACGGCCGCCATAGAGATAGGCGAGCTGGCGGATCAGCCGGATCGCGGCGACGAACACGAACATCACGTCGATCGCGGCGCGCGGGCTCACCGCCGTCACGATCGACACCTTCTGCGCGGCTGACGACACCAGCCGCCTTGCTTCCTCGTCCAGCGGCGACATCAGCTCGCGCTCGGCAAGCCGGATCATGTCGGCGCCGTCGATGATCTCCCCGGTATGGCTTTCCAGTGTCGCACGGGCGCGCGCCAGCTGCGGGTTCTGGTGCGCGATCTTCAAGAGGTCCTGCACGATGACGCGGCTCTCCTTGCGATCGTCACTGGCGAGAACCGCCGCTGCCCGCGCATGCAATTTCTCGATCGTCGCGAGGCGCGCCAGGCCGAAGGCCTCGCGGCCGGTCACGACCGCAAGCGCCAGCGCGGTGACAAAGGCGAACGCAAGGCCGACGAAGCCGAGCGCCTGGCTGCGTGCAAACAGATCCTCGATCAGGTGCACGACGCCGAGCCCGGTGCCGAGCAGCGTCAATCCGCCAAGGCCCGACCAGAACAGCGTGCCCCATGGAAAGCGACGCCGCGCGGGCAGCGCCGGATTGATCGGCACCGGCAGCGCCTGGGCATCATGCTCCGGCGTGATCTGGATCGTGGCGCGGCTGAGCCGGCTGGTCTCGTCGGCCTCGGTGACAACGACGCCGGGATCGTCGAGCCGGAACGTCGCCGGTCGCCGCGGCTGGGATCGATCGTTCATGCGAGCTTGTCTCCGATCAGGAACTGCAGGGCACGGTCGAGGCGGATATGAGGCAGCACGGGCTCGCTCGTTCCCTCGCGTTCGAGCTTCGGCGGGCGGAAACGCAGGAAGCGGAAATCGCTCTTCTCGGCGGCCTGCGTCGAGAGGCCACGGAATGCGTCGACGCCGTTGAACAGCGGCTCGGGATCGAGCGGCAGGTCGCCGGGAAAGGTCGCGACCTCCGTGTTGCCGTCGAAGAATTCGCCATTGGCGCTTTCGCCGGCGGCCGGCGTTCCCAGGATCGAGGGCAATTTGTCGCGGCCATGCGCCACCTGCGCCTCGCGCGTGGCGCGGACGGCGGCGAGCGCGACGACGTCGATCTGCGCGCCGGTGTCCTCCGCGCGCGCGACCGCGCGGGTGACCGCGCGGCGCAGGACAGCCTCCAGGCGGTCGTGACTGGAATGATGCAGATGGTCCGCCTTGGTCGCCGCAAACAGGACGCGGTCGATGCGCGGCCGGAACAGGTTGGAGAGGATCGTGCTGCGGCCGACGTTGAAGCAGTCGAGAATGCCGGCCAGCGCCGCCTCGAGATCGTGCAGCGCCTCAGGGCCGGAGTTGAACGCGGCCAGCGCGTCGGCCAGCACGATCTGGCGATCGAGCCGGGCGAAATGATCGCGGAAGAACGGCCGCACCACCATGTCCTTGTAGGCCTCGTAGCGGCGCACCATCATCGCCCACAGCGATCCCTCCGGCGCCTGTCCGCCCGCGCGCACGTCGAGCGGCGCGAAGGTCAGCGCCGGCGTGTCAGCGAGATTGCCGGGCATCAGGAAGCGGCCGGGCGGCAGCAGGCTCATCGCAAACCGCTCGTCGCGGCATGCGCGAAGATAATTGGTGAAGAGCTTTGCAGCCGTGAGCGTCGCCTGCTCGTCCTCACGCGCTTCGGGCTTCAGCGTCGCAAGATGCGCGTGCCAGTCGGCGGCCAGATGCGCGCGCGGCGCTTCGCGCGACAGCGCGAGGCTCTCGGTCGACCATTGCTCGTAGCTCTTCTGCAGCAGCGGCAGATCAAGCAGCCATTCACCGGGATAATCGACGATGTCGAGCGTCAGCGTGCGGTCGGCGCCGTTCGGGCGCTGATAGTCGATGACGAGGCGGAGCTCGCTGATGTCCACCGTCGAGTTCGGCCAGCGCCGCTCCTCGATCAGCGCGCGCAGATGGGTCTCATAGGCAAAGCGCGGCACGGCATCGTCCGGCTGCGGCGCGAGATCGGCCCGCGCGATGCGGCCCGACGCATAGGCCTCGAACACCGGAAACCGGCCGCCGCGCGTCAGCCCGTGGATCAGCGCTGTGATGAATACGGTCTTACCGGCGCGCGACAGGCCGGTGACACCAAGCCGCACCGTCGGGTTGAAGAAGTGCTCGCCATAGTCGATCAGCGCCCGGGCCGACAGGCGCGCCTCTTCGACCATATCCTGAAAGCTGAATGCCATATGAACGCGATGGAAGAACCTGATTGAACCCGGGCGGGCGGAACAGTGAAGCCGTTCACAAAAGTGGCAATTGCATGAGGAAAATCAAGCTTCATACTTCCACCGCCTTTGTCGGCAAATCAGCCGATTGAACGACGCGCCGTTTTCCGAAGACCCATATTAAAGGGCATTGCCACGCTTAGCGGATTGCCATGACCGTCTTCAGACTGAAACAGATTGCCTCCGGCTCCGTCCACGCCGCGGCCGACGTGATCCGCTGGAATTACGACCGCGCCGAGCTCATCGCCGACGGTGTGATCCACGCGATCGGCGTGCTGTCCGGTCTCATCGCCGCGACCGTGCTGGTGGTGCTGACGGCGGTCTATGCCGATGCCACCGACATCGTCGGCGTCTCGATTTACGTCGCGGGCCTGCTCTCGATGCTGGTGCTGTCGGCAACGTATAATCTGTGGCCGGTCTCGCCGGCCAAATGGCTGCTGCGCCGTTTCGACCATTCCGCGATCTATCTGCTGATCGCGGCGACCTACACGCCGTTCATCCTGGAGGTGAAGGACAGCGTGTTCGCGCTGGTGCTGCTCGGCGGCGTCTGGTTCGTTGCCATCCTCGGCATCGTGCTGAAGCTGTGCTGGCCCGGCAAGTTCGATCGTGTCGCGGTCGGCATCTACCTCGCGATGGGCTGGAGCGGCGTGATGCTCTATGGACCCGTGGTCAAGGCGCTGCCCGCGCTGGCGCTGGGTTTCATCCTTGCCGGCGGACTGCTCTACAGCTTCGGCGTGATCTTCCACGCCTGGCGTCGGCTGCGCTTCCAGAATGCGATCTGGCACGGCTTTGTCTTGGCCGGCGCGGCATGCCATTATACCGCGGTGCTCGACCTCGTGTTGAGCTAGCTGAGTTCCGCGCGGCGGCATAAGCGGCGCGGGAGACAAGCAAAACGCAGTAGAGAAGAGAGGAGACGTCGCATGCAGGTGACCGGCAAGGTCGTGGTCGTCACGGGCGGCGCAAATGGCATCGGCAAGGCGCTGTGCGAGGCCTTCCATAAGGCAGGCGCGGCCAAGGTCGTCGTCGCCGACATGGACGCCGCCAACGCGCGCGCGGTTGCCGCCACCGTCGATGGCGCGGCGTTCAAGTGCGATGTCGCCCAGGAAAAGGACATCTCGCACGTCATCGAGGAGACCGAGCGGCAGTTCGGGCCAATCGAGCTGTTCTGTTCCAATGCCGGCATCGGTGGCGGGTTCGATCCGATGTCGGTCAATGCCGGCGGCGCCTCCGACGAGCCGTGGCAGCGCAGCTGGGCAATCCACGTCATGGCGCACGTCTACGCGGCGCGACACCTGATCCCCCGGATGAAGACGCGCGGCGGTGGCTATTTCCTCAACACCATCTCAGCCGCAGGCCTGCTGTCGCAGGTCGGCAGCCCCGCTTACTCCACCACCAAGCACGCCGCGGTCGGCTTCGCCGAGAATCTCGCGATCTCGCACAAGGCCGACAACATCAAGGTCTCGATCCTCTGCCCGCAAGGCGTCGACACCAACATGCTGCGCTCGATCCCGAAGGGCCCGCAATCCGGCGATGGCGACCTCACGCCCGAGCAGGTGGCCAAGGACGTGCTCACCGGCCTGGAGCAGGAGACGTTCCTGATCCTGCCGCATCCCCAGGTGCTCGGCTACATGCGCAAGAAGACCGAGAATTACGACCGTTGGATCGGCGGCATGGCCAAGATCCAGGCGAAGATGCGGGAGGAGTTCGGGAAGTAGGGGCCGCGCCCGAGTGCTCCTGTGCTCGCGATGACGGCGGAACACATCAATGCCACGAGGTTCCATGCCAAGTTACCGACTGCATTACTTCCCAGAATCCGGCAACAGCTACAAGCTGGCGCTGATGCTCACGCTTTGCGGCGAGAGCTTCGAGCCGGTGTGGACCGATTTCGGCGGCGGCGTCACGCGCACGGCGGAGTGGCGCAAGAGCGTGAACGAGATGGGCGAGATTCCCGTGCTCGAAATCGACGGCGTGAAGATGACGCAGACCGCGCCGCTGCTGCTGAAGCTCGCCGAGCAGTATGGCCGTTTCGGCGCCGAGACTGAGGCGGAAAAGTTCGAGCTGCTGCGCTGGCTGTTCTGGGACAACCACAAGCTCACCGGCTACATGGCGACCTACCGCTTCATGCGCGCGTTCGTCGAGAACAGCGATCCGCAGGTGCTGAAGCACTTTCGCCGGCGGCTCGAGGATTTCCTCGGCATTCTCGACGGGCATCTGCAGAACAACGCCTTCGCGATCGGGGCGAAGCCCACGGTCGCCGATATCTCGATGATGGCGTATCTGCATTATCCGAGCGACGAGCACGGATTCGATTTCGCAGCGAGCCATCCCGCCATTCACGCCTGGCTTGGCCGCATGGCCGCACTGCCCGGCTGGAAGCCGGCCTATGAGCTGCTGCCGGGGAAGCGGATGACCAACCACGCGAAGTGAGGGTGATGGGCCTTTCCCCTCGCCCCGCTTGCGGGGAGAGGCGAAGGAAAACTACCTCAGCGCCAGCCAGCCGAGCGTGAACAGGATCCCGCCGACGATGATGACCACCACGATGGCCGAGAGGCTGACGCGGACGCTGCCGGTGACCTGCTTGGCTTCCTCATTGCGCGCGATCTCGCGATTGCGCTCCTTGTTGGCTTCGCTCGAGTCCGTCATGGGTGATCCAAATCAATTGTTTTGCGCATGATCCGATCGGAAAACCGCACCACACTTTTCCGGATCAAGCGCTAGCGCGTCTTGATGAAGCACATGCCGATGCGGCTGGAAGCCGCGGCAGCCTGACAGGTCAGACCTTTAGCACAGGTCCATGACGTAAAACTCCTGTCCGGCGATCCCGATCCCGGATTTTGCAAAGAACAATGCGCGCCCCAGCCGTCCTGATATTCGGTGCCGGCGAGCTCGGCGCTGCCGCGGAGCTGCGGCCGGCTGGCAAATCCGCGTGAAAAATCAGGGCGTTTGCCTGATGCAAAGGCGGTCAGGATGTCGCGGCGGCGGACCTGGTCGCCGACGAAGTGCGGCGAGCCCGGCACGATGGTCGAATTGGAGGGCTTGTCGGCCAGCCAGTCCACGCCCGGGAAATGGAAGCCGCCGATACCACGGGTCTGGTGGCAGCCGGCGCAGGTGACGTCGTTGAGGCGGCGCTGGAAGCCCGCGGCCGAGCGGATGTTCTCCATGGAGATTCCGCGCGCGGCGGCCTGTTTCAGCGCGCCGACCACGTCGTTGTCGGTGAAGACAGGCTCGCCCTTGCCCTCTCCTTTTCCATCCCCCTTTTCTTCCCCCTGCATCATGCCGAACTCCGGCTGCAAGGCCGATGCGTCGAGGCCGGCAGGGGTCGGCACCAGCGCCGCCTTGGCCAGGAATTTCTCGGGGATCAGCACCGTGCCGCGATCGAACGCGCGAAGATTGTCAGGCGCGAGCAGCCACGCCTTGAAGTCACGGCGAAGCGCGGCGTCGCTGAGGATGCGGTCGCGATCGATCTGATCTTCCAGCGCCGATTCCTCGAACACCTTCGTCGTGGCGTTGTACTTGAACACCTTGAGCAGATAGTCCGACCGGAAATCGTGCAGCGCTGATTTCGGCGCGACGGAGACCTGCGTGTTGGTCTCGATGCGATCGAGCATCGCATCGGAAGGCTGAACCGTGCCGCCGATCAGCCCCTGCCAGTCACCATTGTCGAGCCAGCGCCGCGCGATCTCGGCACAGGTCACCGGCTTGCCGTTGCCATCGGTCTGGCCCGGAGCGCGCGCCTTCATCACCAGATTGAACGTCATCGGCAGGCGCGTTGCGGTCTTGCTGCCGTCGGGCCCGGTCTCGAAACGTGCGAGGCGATAGATCAGCCGGATCTCGCCGCACGATTCCTCGGAGACGTAAGCGCGGTCCATGCGGTTGACGATACCGGCAAGTACGAAGCGCGTATCGGCGGATTTCAGATTGGCCCGATCGAACAGCTGCACGTCAAAGCCTTCGCCGACGCCGGCGGTCTCGGTCGGATAGGCGGCTTTCTGCTGCGCGATGTAGCGTTCGAACTCGGTGTCGATCGCGGACGGAATCTCCTTGAGCTGCGGCAGCTCCGAGAACATCCGATCGGTCGTCGGCGGAGCTTCCGCGTTCCGCTCCGGCGCCAACAGCCGCGCAATCGTAAGCGTCTGGTCGAGCTTGCGCAGCAGATCAGGATCGGTGATCGCGGTGCCGCGCGTCAGCGACGCGCTCTCCGCGGCAACACGCGAAGCGATGCCGCCCAGCAAGACGGCGGCAGCAACGAGAATTCGCAACGCGTGGCGCATGCCTTCAGTAACACCGCGCAGGCCGGCCTATTCAAGTCAAAAGGCGCCTCACATGGTGGTGAGACGCCTCTTTTGAACGTTGGCAATCTAGCGCTCAGCGCGAGACGATCAGGCCCTTGCTGGTCACGACTACCCAGCGGCCGTCCTGGCGGCGGATGGCATCGACGCGGCCGACGCCGGGGATGGGATCGCCGGGATAGACCTCGTAGAGCCCGTTGCGGCCCTCGATCAGCGCGCCGCCATTGGAGGCGTCGCGCAGCCGCCAGCCGTCGATCGTCGGCAGGCGGCCGACCTCGGTCTTGGGCGCGGCTGCAGCGGGAACTGCGGCCTGCGCGGCGGTGGCGACCTGGGCTGGCGCGATCGAACCGGTGGTCTCCCTCGCCGGCGCCGGTGCGGCCGCGGCCTGAGCGGGCGCGGCGGGCGGCGTGGCACGGAGCTTGTCGACGCTCTCGGACAGCTTTGCGATCTTGGCGAGCGGCTCGGCCTGCGCCTTCTCGAGCTTGTCGAGACGGTCGTTGGTGCGGTTGAACTGGCCGAGGCCGGTCTTGGAGGTGTGCTCGACATTGGCCTTCAGCGCGACGACGTCGGCATCGATCCGGGCGACCGAGGATTCCAGCGCGCTGGTGTCGGCGACCTTGACGGGTGCGGGAGTCGCAAAGTGCATCATGCCTGCGGTCGCGAGCGCGCCGCTGATGGCGCCGACGCTTGCGGCAATCGCAACCACGGCGGCCATCGCCGACAGGCGGCGCTTGTCGCCGGTCTCGCTCGGAGCGTCCGCCTTCACATGCGGGGCGAACTCTTCGCGATCCCAGGAATGCTCCGAGGGGGCCATGACGATGAGCTTGCCGGGCTTCGGCTCGGGCCTGGTCTCGGCCTTCGGCTCGATCCTGGGCACGTCGATCTTCGTCATTTCGATCTTGGGCGGCTCGACCTTGGGCGCCTCAGCCTTGACCGGATCAGCTTTGGGCAACGTCTCGTGGTCGGGGGCAATCGAGGGAGCCTCGATCCCGGCAGCCTCGACGGCCGGCGCGGTCACCGCGGCCTCGACGACGCTGTTATCCTGGGCAGCCTGCTCAGCCATTGGTTCGCTCACAGTTCGAATACTCCACTCTGGATTGACCTTTTGGTAACTTTCATTGCTTGCGAAATCCTTACTTCGGGACCCGCTTACCGAAATTTTAGGAAGTTATCCGGGGCCGAATTTGGCCGGGAACGTGGAACCCGTGTGGCAGGCGTGAAACAATTTGTATCGGCGCGAAGATGAACGGCGGAGGAATGGCGCGTGAGGCGCAATTCCTGCCAGCCCCGTCATCCTGAGGTGCGAGGCGTGCGCTGCGCAGCAGTGCGCGCAGAGCCTCGAAGGATGAACGGCCGAGCTGCAGCTGCAGCCGGGCCGTCGTCCTTCGAGGCTCCCCATGCGGCGCGTTGCGCCCCATGGAGAGCACCTCAGGATGACGGTGAGGGAGTTATGCCCGCTGCTCCCACCTCGTCATTGCAAGCGCAGCGAAGCAATCCAGAGTCTTCCCGCAGATGCAGTCTGGATTGCTTCGCTGCGCTCGCAATGACGGAGTGAGTGGCGCGAGCCCCCCACATCACACCCCTTCACATCACGATCGGCGCATCCGGCAGTTCGTTCGCGTGCGGTCCCTGCGGCGGGAAATGCTTTGCCAATTCGCGCGATACCGCTGCGATGCCGCCGATCACGCCGCGTTCGAACTGGCCGGATGCAAACTCGGCCTCCATCGCGCGGCAGATGGCCTCCCAGCCCGCCTCGCTCACCTTCGCATGAATGCCGCGATCGGCAACGATCTCGACATCGCGGTCAGCGAGGAGGAGATAAATGAGAACGCCGTTGTTGTGCGCGGTGTCCCAGATGCGCAAATGCGAGAACACGTCGAGCGCGCGCTCGCGGGCCGGCTGGTTGTGAAACAGCGGGCGGCCGTCGAGAGCACCCTCGACGACGAAGCGAACCTGGCCGGAATGCGTGGCCTCGCCCTGACGGATCGCCTGCTCGATACGGCCGAGCACGGCGTGCGGAAAGATCTGCTTCGCGCGCCAATGATGCTGCACGAGATGCCTGGCAATGCGCTTGATGCTCATGACCGCTACCAGCTCCCCGAGGCGCCGCCGCCGCCAAAACTGCCACCGCCGCCACTGAAACTGCCGCTGTCGCTGCTCGACGACCCGCTGCTCCAGCCGCCTCCGGACGAGCCGCTCGACCACGAGCCGCCGCGCGACGACCTGGTGCTCGGCGCCATCGCGGAAAAGAGATCGGCGATGAAGCCGATGAGGAAGCCGACGACGCCGAGCGCCATCGCGAGCGCGAAAGAGCCGAGGATGATCCAGCTCAGCACCGCGATGATGCCGCCGGTCGCCAATGATCCGACCAGCCGCCCAAGCATGGCCCGGAAGAAGCCGCCGACGCCGATCGAGGCGAACAGCGTCACGATGAAGAGCGGCGCGATATCGTCCAGATTGCCGAAATTGACGGTGGGCGAAGGAACCGGCAGCGGCTCGCCGTCGATGACGCGGATCATGCGGTCGACGCCATCGGAGATGCCGCCCGCGAAATCACCGCTTCTGAATTTGGGCGTGATGATCTCGTCGATGATCCGCCGCGCGGTGACATCGGTGAGCGCGCCTTCGAGGCCGTAGCCGACCTCGATGCGCAGATGCCGGTCGTTCTTGGCGACGACCAGGATCGCGCCGTCATCGACCTTCTTGCGGCCGATCTTCCAGGCATCGGCGACGCGGATCGAAAACTGCTCGATCGTCTCCGGCTGCGTCGTCGGCACGATCAGGACGGCGACCTGGCTGCCCTTGCGCGTCTCGAAATCGCGCAGCTTCTGCGACAGCGTGGCGACGTCGCCGCCGGAGAGCGTGCCGGTCTGGTCGACGACGCGGCCGGTGAGCTCGGGGATCGCGACGTCGGCGAAGGCAGGAGCGACGAGGGCGAGAAGGAGCGCGAGTATTGCGATCGCTCGCCCCAACACGTCTGTCATCGCCCGGCTTGACCGGGCGATCCCATATTCCGGAGACGCCGGTGGGATACGGAGAAGCCGCGGCGTACTGGATTCCCCGCCTTCGCGGGGAATGACGGCGGTGGGTAGGGTGAAGCGCATTCGCAAAACGACGCGCGCTTACTTCGACGGCGCGGGCGCCGGGTTAAAATCCACCTTCGGCGCGGTCGAAATCTCCTTCTCGTTCTCGACCGAGAAATTCGGCTTCTCCTTGTAGCCGAACGCCATCGCGGTGAGGTTGCTCGGGAACGAGCGGATGGTGACATTGTAGTCCTGCACCGCCTTGATGTAGCGGTTGCGCGCGACCGTGATGCGGTTCTCGGTGCCCTCGAGCTGCGACATCAAGTCCTTGAACAAGGCGTCCGACTTGAGCTGCGGGTAATTCTCGGTGACGACGAGCAGCCGCGACAGCGCGCTGGAGAGCTCGCCCTGGGCGGCCTGGAATTTCTGGAAGGCGGAGGGATCATTCAGCACCTCCGGCGTCGCCTGGATGCTGCCGACCTTGGCGCGCGCGTTGGTGACCCCGAGCAGCACGTCCTTTTCCTGCTGCGCAAAACCCTTCACCGAGTTGACGAGATTGGGCACGAGATCGGCGCGGCGCTGATACTGGTTCACCACCTCGGACCAGTTCGCCTTGATCTGCTCTTCCTCGCTCTGGATCGCGTTGTAGCCGCAATTGGTCAGGCTTAGCGAGGCCAGCGCGGCGAGCACGGTGAGGATCTTGCGCATCAAATTTCTCCCGGTGGAATCTGGCGCAAACTACCAGATTGCACACGCTGGATGCCAGCCGTCTTGCAGCGGCGGCGCGAAAAGCAGCCGACTGACGCAAGCCTCTTGCCTATCCCTGGCCGACATAGTCAACTCGGAGCCAACAACACGAAAATACAGGGGAAACGCGCCATGCCCTCATTCGAGACCATCCTCGTGGAGCGGCCGGAGCCGGCCATCGTCCGGATCGTCATGAACCGGCCCGAGGCGCGCAACGCGCAGAACCTGCAGATGACGTACGACCTCAACGCCGCTTTCGACGAGGCGGTGCAGGACGACGCCGTCAAGGTCATCATCCTCGCCGGCAATGGACCGCACTTTTCATCCGGCCACGATCTGCGCCCGGGCGGCAAGAATGCCGCAGGCACAGATTTTCCGCCGGTAGGAAATTGGGGTGGCTTTGCCGAACCCAACGCGCATGGCCGCTTCGCGCGCGAGCAGGAAATCTATCTCCAGATCACCCGGCGCTGGCGCAATCTGGCAAAGCCGACCATTGCCGAGGTGCACGGCAAGTGCATCGCTGGCGGGCTGATGCTGGCCTGGGCCTGCGACCTCATCGTCGCCAGCGACGAGGCGCAGTTCTGCGACCCCGTGGTCACCATGGGCGTCTGCGGCGTCGAGTGGTTCGTGCATCCCTGGGAACTCGGCCCGCGCAAGGCCAAGGAACTCCTGTTCACCGCCGACAGCTGGAGTGCGCAGGAGGCGCATCAGCTCGGGATGGTCAACCAGATCGTGCCGCGCGCGGAGCTGTCATCGCGCGTGCTGGAGCTGGCGCGCAAGATCGCATCGAAACCGTCCTTCGCGCTCAAGATGACCAAGGAGGCGGTGAACCGTTCGGTCGACGTGATGGGCCAGCCCGCCGCGATCGACCAGGCCTTTGCGCTGCATCAGCTCTGTCACGCCCACAACCTTCAGGAGTTCGGCATGGTGGTCGATCCATCCGGACTGCATCCCTCCGTGCGCAAGCCGCCGGCGGCCGCGGAGTAAGACGACATGGATCTCAATCTCAGTGACGAGCAACGGCTGCTGCGCGAAAGCGCGGAGCGCTTCGTGGCGGAAAGCTACGATGCCGATCACCGCCGCAAGATGGCCAGGGATCCCAGCGGATACAGTCCAGCGGTGTGGAAGCAGTTTGCCGAGCTCGGCTGGCTGGCGCTACCGATCCCTGAAGAATTCGACGGGCTCGGCGGCGGCGCGGTCGAGATCGGTATCCTGATGGAAGCGTTCGGCCGCGGGCTGGTGTCCGAGCCTTACATCGCGACGGTCGTGCTCGGCGCTGCCCTGATCGAGAATTGCGGCAGCAACGCGCAGAAGCAGGCGCGGCTGCCGAAGGTCGCGGATGGATCGCTCAAGCTCGCCTTCGCGCACTCCGAGCGGGCGGCGCGGTTCGATCTCGCCAAGGTCGCAACCACGGCGCACAAGACGGCGCAGGGCTGGCGCCTCGCCGGCAGCAAGATCGCCGTGCTCGACGGCCATGCCGCCGACGAGATCATCGTCTCCGCGCATATCCACGATCATCAGGGGCCATCAGGACGGATCGGCCTGTTCATTCTGCCAGCGAAGACGCCGAGCGTTGCGGTCAGCGATTATGAGCGCCTCGGCGGCGGGCGGGCCTGCAACATCGAACTGTCGGGCGTCGAGCTGCCGGAGGATGCGCTGCTCGGTGACGGCGGCGACACGCTGCCGGCGATCGAATGGGCGGTCGATCGCACCATGGCCGCGCTCGGCGCCGAGGCCGTCGGCATCATGCAGACGCTGCTCGACACCACGCTGGACTACACCAAGATCCGCAAGCAGTTCGGCCGGCCACTGTCGGCCAACCAGGTGATCCGCCACCGCCTCGCCGACATGGCGATCCAGGTCGACGAGGCACGCTCGATGGCACTGCGCGCGGCGCTGAAGGCGGACAGTACGCCGGTCGAGCGCGCACGAGCGGCCTCCGCCGCGAAGGCCAAGATCGGCAAGTCCGCGCGCTTCGTCGGCGAGCAGTCGATCCAGCTGCACGGCGGCATGGGTGTCACCGAGGAGCTCGAGGTCGGCGCCTATTTCAAGCGGCTGGTCGCCTTCGACACGCTGTTCGGCGGCACCGCGCACCATTATGCCCGCCACGCCCAGCTTGGCCGCACGGCCTGACAGGAGAGCGCATCATGGATTTGTCATTCAGTGCTGAAGAGAGCGCCTTCCAGGACGAGGTGCGCGGCTTCATTGCGAAGAATCTCACCGACGAGATGAAGCGCGCCACCGCGCTGACACCCTCGGTATTCTCCGATCCTGACATCGGCATGGCCTGGCAGCGCGCGCTGCACAAGCAGGGCTGGGGCGCGCCGGGCTGGCCGGTCGATCACGGCGGCCCGGACTGGACGCCGGCGCAGCGCTGGATTTTCGAGAGCGAAAGCGCACGCGCCGGCGTGCCCAATGTCAATGTGATGGGCGTGAAGATGGTCGGCCCGGTCATCATCGGGTTCGGCAGCCCTGAGCAGAAGAATTTTTACCTGCCGCGGATTCTCTCCGGCGAGGATTATTGGTGCCAGGGCTATTCCGAGCCCGGCTCAGGGTCCGACCTCTCCTCGCTGAAGACGCGCGCGGTCCGCGACGGCGATGACTACATCATCAACGGCACCAAGATCTGGACCACGCATGCCCACCACGCCAACCGCATGTTCGCGCTGGTGCGCACCAGCGATGGGCCGCGGCAGCAGGACGGCATCAGCTTCATCCTGATCGACATGAAGACGCCGGGTATCACCACGCGCCCGATCCTCACCATCGGCGGCGACCACGAGGTCAACCAGGTGTTCTTCGACGATGTTCGCGTGCCTGTCGCCAACCGGGTCGGCGAGGAAGGCAAGGGCTGGACCTACGGCAAATATCTGCTCGAATTCGAGCGCGGCGCGGGCATTGCTTCCGCCAAGCTGCGCGAGGGCCTGCGCGCCATCACCGAGCTCGCGGAGTCCGATCTCACGGGCCGCGCGATCGACAGCCCCGACATCGCCTCGCGCATCTCCGAGGTCGAGGTCGACATCGACGCGCTGGAGATGACCGAGCTGCGCGTGCTCTCGGCGCTGCAGACCGGGCAAAATCCCGGCGCGGTGTCGTCGATCCTGAAGCTGCGCAACAGCGAAATCCGTCAAGCCGTGACGCGGCTCGGCGCCGATGTCATTGGCCATGACGCGCTCGCAGTCGAGCCGATGCGGCCGCTCTACAGGCTCAACCACGAGCCGGCACTGCCGGAGGACATGCTGACCGTGGTACCGGAATATCTCAACGGCCGCGCATATACGATCTTCGGCGGCACGTCGGAGATCCAGCGCGACATCATCGCGAAGATGATGCTGGGGATTTGAGGGAGCGACCGCTCTCCTTCGTCATTGCGAGGAGCCCTTGCGACGAAGCAATCCAGACTCTTTCCGCGGAGAGATATCTGGATTGCTTCGCTGCGCTCGCAATGACGATGTGGCAATAGCGCGGCCCCGGATTGCGCTTCGCTTCATCCGGGCTACGGCATCGCGCATTTGGAAAATGCTCGCGCGGCATTCTCCGCTGTCGTCCCGGACAAGCGAAGCGCACCCCGGGACGACAACTGTGTTTGACGCGCCAGCTGGCGGCTAACTCGCCACCTTCGCATCCCTGATCGCCTTCCAGATCTTCTGAGGCGTCAGGGGCGTGTTCAGCTGGGTGATGCCGAGCTCGGCGAGTGCGTCCATGACGCCGTTGGTGACGCAGGGCGGGCCGCCGATGGCGCCGGATTCGCCGCAGCCCTTGGCGCCGAGCGGGTTGGTGCGGCAGGGCGCGGAGTCGTCGAGCGTCACCACGATCGGCGGGACGTCGTCGGCGCGCGGGATGCAGTAGTCCTGGTAGCTCGCGGTGAGGAGCTGACCGTCGGCATCGTACGAGACACCTTCATACAGCGCCTGACCGATGCCCTGCGCGACGCCGCCATGGATCTGACCGGTGACCAGCATCGGGTTCACGGCAACGCCGACGTCATCGACGGTGGTGTAGCGCACGACCTTGGAGACGCCGGTTTCCGGATCGATCTCGACCTCACAGATATGGGTGCCGTTGGGCCAGCTCGGGCCGTCCACCTCACCCTCGGAATCGACGCTGAGCTTGGCGCCGCCTTCCTTCTCGGCGAGATCAAACAGGCTGATGCGGCGGTCGGTGCCGACCACGGTGAGCACGCCGCCCTGATACTCGATGTCCTCGACCGAGGTCTCCAGCACGTTCGCCGCCTTCTCGCGTGCCTTCTGGATCAGATCGTTGGAGGAGACCGCCACCGCCGTGCCGCCGACGAACAGCGAGCGCGAGCCGACGCTGCCAAAACCCATGGCGAGATCCGTGTCGCCCTGGACGACATCGATCTTGTCCATATCAATGCCGAGCGTGTCCGAGATCATCTGGGTGTAGGTGGTCTGCAGCCCCTGCCCCATCGCCATGGTGCCGGAATGCAGGATGACGCGGCCCTGCGAGGTCGCGTGCAGGCTGACCTTCTCGGTGTGGGCGCGACCGCCGGTCCATTCGATGTAAGAGGTGAGCCCGCGGCCGTAGAGCAGGCCCTTCTTCTTGGCCGCCTTCTTGCGCGCGGCGAACCCGTCCCAGTCCGCAAGCTTCACGGCGCGATCGAGCATGTGTGCGAAGGCACCGGAATCGTAAACCTGGCCGGCCGCATTGGTGTAGGGCAGCTGACCCGGCTTGATGTAGTTGGCCTTGCGGATCGCGCGCGGATCCATGCCGATCTTTCGCGCGGCGGCGTCGAACAGGCGCTCGACGATGAAGACTGCCTCGGGCCGGCCCGCGCCGCGATAGGCACCGACCGGTGCGGTGTGCGTCATCACCGACTGCACTTCGAAATGCACCAGCGGCAGATCGTAGACGCCAGTCTGCACGAACGGTCCGAGTACCAGCGGAATGATGTTGGCGGCGCCCGAAGAGTAAGCGCCGGTGCAGCCGATCGACCTGACGCGATAGGCCAGCACCTTGCCCTTCTCGTCGAGCGCGAAGGAGGCCGTCGAGGTGAGGTCGCGCCCATGGGTGCCGCCGACGAACTCGTCGGTGCGGTCGCCGCGCCAGCGGATCTTCTTGTTCAGCTTGGTCGCGGCGTAGGCGACGATGCCGTCCTCGGGATAAAGGTTGGTCTTCTGGCCGAAGCCGCCGCCGATATCGCCGACCAGCACGCGCACGCTATCTTTCGGACGCTTGAGCACGGCTTCCGCCAGCACGTCGCGGGTCGATGCCGGGGTCTGCGACTGAACATGCAGCAGGAGACGGCCGGTCTTCTTGTCGATCTCGGCGATGGTCGAACGCGGCTCCATAGCCGACGGCACGAGCCGCTGGCTGATGATGTCGAGCTCGACGGTATGCGCGGCCTTGGCGAAGGCCTCGTCCGCCTTGGCGGCATCGCCATAGCTCATCGCGCCGACGATGTTGTCGGGCGCATCCGGCCACACCACGGGCGCGCCGGGTTTCACGGCTTCGACCGGATCGACCACGGCAGGCTGCACGTCGTATTCGATTGCGATCGCTTCGGCCGCGTTCTGTGCCTCGGCGCGCGAGGACGCAACGACGGCCGCGACGGCCTCACCGGCATAGCGCACGATCTCATGGGCGAGCAGGCGGCGCGGCGGCACCGTCATCGGCTTGCCGTCGGGGCGCTTGAAGATGCTCAGTGTCGGGATGGTGCCAATGTCGTCCTTAACGAGGTCGGCGCCGGTGTAGATCGCGGTGACGCCCGGCAACTCGGCCGCGGCGCCGGTGTCGATCGAGACGATCTTCGCGTGGGCGTGCGGCGAGCGCAGCACGTGCAACCACAGCGCGCCCTCTTCCGGCTTGTCGTCGATGAACTGCCCCTTCCCGGTGAGCAGCCGCTGGTCTTCCAAACGCTTGACGGGCTGGCCCGCTCCGAAACGCAAATTGCCGGGAAGGATGTTCATTCCGCTGGGTCCTCTGAGCCTTAAAGTGCGGCCGCCTTTTAGCGGATCGAGACATGCGAGGCCAGCCGCGGTTTTGGGCGGGATATCCAAGGATTCGGCATGCCAATTTTAGGTTTGTCATTCCGGGGCGTCCTAAGGACGAACCCGGAATCCCGAGATTCCGGGTTCGATGCTGTGCATCGCCCCGGAATGACGATCAGGCCAGCTCCCTAAGCGCCGCCTCAACCACCTTGCGCGCCTCGGCGGTCAGCGGGGCCTGCGGCGGGACGGGGTCGCCGACATCGTAGCCCTGGATCGCGAGGCCGGCCTTGATGCAGGCGGCGAGGTTGAAGCGGGCGAAAGCCTCGTTGATGCGCCAGAGACGGCGCTGGAGCGCCATGGCTTCGTCCCAGCGGCCGGCCTTGCCGAGATCGTAGAGCGCGACGCTTTGGCGCGGAATGATGCAGGCCGGGCCCGCCATCCAGCCGAGCCCGCCGATCAGCATCACGGCGGCCGGGATGTGGGCGGAGGCCGAGAACACGCGCAAACTGTCGCCGCAGCGGTTCATGATCGAGAGCAACCGGCCGGTGTTGGTCGAGGCATCCTTGATGTAGCCGATGCGCGGGTGCTCGGCGAGGCGCGCGATCACGTCGAGCGTGAGATCGGAGCGCTGGAATTGCGGATTGGTGTAGATGACGACGGGAATGTCCACGGCATCCGCGATGGCGCGGAAATAGGATTCGACCTGGGCGTCGGAGAGCGGGAAGTACGCCTCCAGGATCGCCAGGATGCCGTTGGCGCCCAGCTTCTGATAGGCCTTCGCCTGCGCGACCGCGTCTGCCGTCGAGGTGGAGGCGACGCCGGCCACGACGGGCACCCGGCCCTTCGCGGCCTCGATCGTGGTCTGCACGATCGCCGTGCGCTGCGCGGCATTGAGATAGGCGAACTCGCCGGTCGAGCCGAGCGGCGTCAACCCGTGCACGCCGGCGCCGATCAGATCGTCGCAGAGCTTTGCGAGCACCTTGGTGCGCACGGTGCCATCGGCATCGACGGGCGAGACGAGATAGGGGAAGACACCGCGAAATTCTGACATGGCGGGAATAAATTCCGGGAAGCTCGGGTCTTGTTCAACAGGCGCGCGATCCAGCGCGTGCTAACATGGTGCCTCATTGCCAGCAAGCGAGCCACGTTCGAACAGCATATTTGCGGTTTTGAGTGCCCTCGCAGGCGCGCTGTTTGCTGGCGCGGCGCATGCGGGCGAATGCCCGTCGCCGCAGTCGGAGATCGCGACCGACCGGCCTGATGTGACCAATTCCAGCCTGGTCGTGCCGGCGGGCAGCATCCAGAGCGAGAACGGCTTCAACACGTCGGGGCAGAGCGCCGGCAAGGGCTTTGACGGCAGCAACAGCCGGATCCGCTTCGGCGTGGCGCCGTGCCTGGAGGTGCTGGTGGATCTGCCGAGCTATGCCGGACGGCTGACGGGCACGGTTGACACCGGCTTCACCAACGTGACCGCCGGCGTGAAATGGCAGGTCAGCGGACTGCCCGAGCCGGCCAACCTCTCGCTGGTGTTCGGCGTCGGCCTGCCGACCGGCACGCCCGAGGTCACCGGAGACGGGTTTCAGCCCTATCTGCAACTGCCCTGGTCCTACGAGCTCGGCAATGGCTGGGGCATCAGCGGCATGTTCACCAGCTTCTTCCGGCCATCGGATTCCGGCAACCGCCAGACCAGCGAAGCAACCTTTGTGATCGAGCGAAAGGTGACCGAGAGGCTGGCGCTGTTCGCCGAATATGTCAGCGACACCCCATCGCGCGGCGCCAGCACTGCGCTCTTCAATATCGGCGGCGGCTATCTCCTCAACCGGACCGAACAGCTCGACTTTCACCTGGCCTTCGGCCTCAACCGGAATTCGCCGGACTACATCATCGGCGTCGGCTATTCCTACCGCTGGGACAATGTGCTGGGCACGGCGACGCGGCCGGCGTTGCGGCATTGACCACTTCTTAAGGACGTTGCGCGCCGGCCATCATGCCGCGCCCCTCGCTGACCCCTTGTTAGGGAGAGATGGCGATGGTGCCTGCATGCCGCTCACAATGTTGTCCAGGAATCTGCATCCCGATCCGCGCATCAGGCGCGAGCTCGTCGATCTCCTGTACACATCGTTGCCGCAGGTGTCCGCGATCGGCCTTACGTCGGTGATTGGCGCCGTGACGCTCGCCGCGATGAGCGGTGATATCGGCTATGGCGTGATCTCGGTGTTCATCTTCATCACGGCGGCCGCCCGCATCTATTCCCTGTTCCGCTACAAGTCGCGCGCCGCCCAGTTCTCCGACGCCGAAGTGATCCGCTGGGAGCGGCTTTACGGGGCCGGCGCATCCGCCTTCGGCCTCGCGCTCGGCATGCTCTCCTATCGCGCGCTGCAGATCGACGACGACCCCGGCGCCTGGATCGCGTTCGGGCTTTCGATGTCGTTCTGCGTCGGCATGGTCTCACGCGCCGCGATCCGCCCCTGGATCATCCTGACCACGGCTGCGATCCTGTTGACTCCGACCATCGTGGCCGGATTGCTGCGGCCCGAATTCGCCTACAAGGTCGGAGCCGTCATGCTGGTGTTCTTCTGGCTGACCTTGCGCGAAGCGTCGAAGCATCTCAGCGCCGCCTTCGTCGAACGCCTCGAAGCCAAACATCGGCTGGCACGGCAGGCGACACACGATTTCCTCACGGGACTACCGAACCGCGCCGCCTTCTTCCAGGCGCTGGCGGAGATGCGCAGCGATTTCGCCATCATCGCCATCGATCTCGACGGCTTCAAGCCGGTCAACGACCGTCACGGCCATCACGCCGGCGATGAGCTGCTGCGCCAGGTAGCCCAGCGGCTGTCGTTCTGCATCGGCGACACCGGCATCGCGGCGCGCTTCGGCGGCGACGAGTTCATGATTCTCAAGCCGATCGCAGCCGGCGAGGACGGCCGCGAAGAAGCGCTCGCGCTGGCCCGTCAGGCCATTCGCGATCTCTCGATGCCGTTCCTGCTGACCGACATTCCGGTGCGCATCGGCGCCAGCGCGGGCATTCTCCTCGACAGCGGTACCTCGACAATCGGCAGGGCCGCGCAGCTTCTGGAACGTGTCGACCGCGCGCTCTACAAGGCGAAACGCGCGGGAGGCAGCCGCTGCGTGTGGTCCGACGAGCAGAGCGAGCTCGAACGCGCGACGGGCTGACGCGGTCTCGCCGCTGGAATCATCTCGGCTGGATTTTTGGCGGCTACACGTTCCCGTGAAGGTCATGCTCGTCGGCCGTCGCCCGCCGCAGGACTGCCCACCCGGCCAGTTCCGAAATCGGTCCGGACGTCCCAGATTGGGGGGAGCTTACTGGAGCCTCCCATGACCGATCTCAATCCCCTGTCTTCACTGTCATCCGCGCTCGCGGATATCGTGACGCGCACCGCGCCGTCCGTGGTTTCCGTCCATTCGCATCGCTCCCGCGCCACCGGCTTCGTCTGGAAGCCCGGCCTGATCGTGACCGCCGACGAGCCACTGGCCGACGAAGGCGAGGTCCGGATCGGCTTGCCCGACGGCAGCACAGCCGCCGCGACGATCGCGGGCCGCGACCACACCACCGATATTGCGCTGCTGCGCGCCGATACCGCCATCGCTCCGATTTCGCTGCCTACGACGGTTCCTGCCCTCGGCACCCTGTCCATCGTCGTCGCGACCGATCGCGACGCACCGAGCGCGGCGCTTGGCATGGTGTCGGCATCCGGCAAGGGATGGCGTTCCCTGCGCGGCGGCGACATCGATGCGCGGATCGAGCTCGACGTGCGCCTGCGCTTCGGCCAGCAGGGCGGACTGGCACTCGATGCCTCGGGCCAGCCCTTCGGCATGGCCGTGCTCGGGCCCCGGCGCGTGCTGGTGATCCCGACGGCGACGATCGAGCGTGTCGCCACGCAGCTCGAAACGCGCGGGCGCATCGCCCGCGGCTATCTCGGGCTCGGACTGCAGCCGGTGCGGCTCGACGACGGCGTCGGCGCGATGGTGATGAGTGTCGACAAGACCGGCCCCTCGGCCGCTGCCGGCATCCGTCAGGGCGACGTCATCGTCGCGGTCAGCGGCCAGAAGCTCTCGGGCGTACGCGCGCTGTCGCGCACGCTAGGGCCTTCGAGCATCGGCTCGGTGGTCGATGTCGCGGTTCATCGCGGCGGCGATCCCGTCAGCTTCAAGGTCACGATCGGCGAGAGGCCGGAGGCGTGAGCACGGACACCGCGCAAGAGACCATGCAAGAAATCGTGCTGTCGCTGGAGATCGACGATCCCGCGCTGGCCGACCGCCTCGCGACATTGCTCGGCGGTGTCGCGGGGCTTCGCCTTGCCGCGCCCGGCGAGACCGCGACGGCGACGATCGTTGCCCGCGATCCGCGCGTCATGCCCGACGACATCGCGCTGACGCAGCGCGAGCTCGACGTGCTGGCGTTGATGGCCGAGGGTGCCTCGAACAAGATGATCGCGCGTCAGCTCGGCATCTCCGTGCACACCGTGAAATTCCATGTCGGCTCGCTGCTCGACAAGCTCGATGCCACCGGCCGCACCGACGCGGTTGCGCATGCCGCGCGCCGCGGCGTGATCGAGCTATGATGCGGCTGGGAAGCTGAGCCGGACCGTGAGGCCTGGCGCATTGTCGCGCAACACGATCTCGGCGCCATGGAGCCGCGCGACCGCCGCGACCAGGCTCAGGCCGAGGCCGTTGCCCGGCGTGTAGCGGCTCTGTTCGAGGCGGTAGAACCGCTTGAAGACATGCGCGCGCTGGTCGGGCGGAATGCCGGCGCCGTTGTCGGCGATCTCGATTGCCGGACCGCCGGCGGTCCAGCGGCAGGTCACCGTCACATGCCCGCCCGAGCGCCCGTGCTTGATCGCGTTGTCGACGAGGTTGGCGATGGCGTCGAACAGCAGGTCGCGGTCGCCCGTGATCGCCACCTCGCGGTCGCCTTCCAGGCTGAGCCCGGTCGCAACCTGTTCGGCGGCGGCGTCGTAGAGTTCGACGACCTCGCCGGCGATCTCGGCGAGGTCAAGCGCGCGAAACGCGCTGCGGCGGGCGCGGGTCTCGATCTCCGAGATCCGCGTGATGGAGGCGAACATGCCGAGCACCGCATCGAGATCGGCGATGGTGTCGCCGATCAGCGCGGCGTCGGCCTCGCCGTTGCGCGGGGTGTGATAGGCCTTTTCCAGCCGGCCGCGCATCCGCGTCAGGGGCGTGCGCAGATCGTGGGCGACGTTGTCGCTGACCTGCTTGACCTCGCCCATCAGCGTCTCGATGCGGTCGAGCATCTGGTTGAGGTTTTCGGCGACGCGGTCCCATTCATCATGGCTGCCGCGCAAGGGGATGCGCCGGTCGAGGCCGGAGAGCATGATGGCGCGGCTCGTGGTGTTGATCTCCTCGATCCGGCCGACCGTGCGCCGCGTCACCAGCACGGCCGCAACCCCCGCCAGCACCACGAGCAACACGGCGACCGCGATCATCGCAAGCTCGATCATCGCGGTGAAGCCGCTGTGATCGCCAGCATCGCCGACCCTGCTCTGCACATAAGAGATGGTGCCGATATAGACATAGGCCATGATCGTCGCAACGATCAGCCCGAACACGGCGATCGCGATCAAGGCCAGGCGGAAGGTCGAGGAGCGAAGCGTCTTAGCCAGGAGCACGGAGGCAATATCCGATGCCGCGGATGGTGTGGATTAACGGATAGGCCTGGGCATCGTCGACCTTGCGGCGGACGCGCCCGACATAAACGTCGATGATGTTGGTGGAGGGATCGAAATGCAGGTCCCAGACATGCTGGAGCAGCATCGCGCGGGAGACGACGCGGCCCTCGTTGCGAACGAGATATTCGAGCAGCTGGAATTCGCGCGGCAGCAGCGGAATCTTGCGGCCATGACGGCTCGCGCTGCGGGCGATCAGGTCGATGGCGAGATCGCCGACGCGCAGGACGGTCTCCTTGGCCACGGTCTCGCTGCGGCGGCCGAGCGCCTCGAGCCGCGCCAGCAGCTCGACGAAGGAGAACGGCTTGACGAGGTAGTCATCGCCGCCGGCGCGCAGGCCTCGGACACGGTCGTCGACCTCGCCGAGCGCGGAAATGATCAGAATGGGCGCGGCGATGCCGTCGTCACGGAGCTGGCGCATCACGGCGATGCCGTCGATGTCGGGCAGCATGCGGTCGATGGTGATCACGGCGTAATCGCGGACGGAGCCGTGGTCGAGAGCTTCGCGGCCGTTCGCCGCGAGGTCGACCTCGTAGCCTGAGATCGTCAATTCCTCGACGAGCTGGCCTGCGGTTTCCGGATCGTCTTCGACGACCAGGATGCGGCGGTGTCCTCCGGTCATGCGAAACTCCGCGCGACGATCGCCACCAGACTATCCCGTTCCGGGGCTGAGCGGAACTGCCCGGTGGCGATCGCGACAATGGTGCGGTTCGGCGATGCGATTACCAATAGTCTCCGCACACATTGACCGTTTGCCATCCATAGGCGGTCCAGTACCTGCTCCAACAGCCGTCGTTGTAATAGCTGTCGTAGTAGTAGGGCGCGCCGAAGAAGGCGAAGCGTCGGAAGTGATCGTGGCGGAAGAAGGCGTTACGGCCGCCGGCAAAGCGCGGTCCGAAACCACCATGCGCAAAGCGCCCGCCGCCGAAGCCCGGGCCACCGGCAAAGCGCGCGCCACCGAAGCCGCCGGCACGCATGCCCATGCCGCCACCGCCGAAGCCGCCGTGCATGCCCATGCCACCGCCACCGAAGCCACCGTGCCCGCCACCGCCAAATCCGCCGCCGCCGTGGCCGCCACCACCGCCGCCTCCACGGGCAAGCACGGGCGACGCAAGCGCCATGGCAGCGGCGACAGTCACCGCGGTGAAGCCTTTAAGAATCTTGTTGTTCATCGAAGTATCCTCCGTGCTTGCGCGGCGAAACCAGGGGCCGCGCGAGGAGGATCAGCTGAGCGGAAGGGGCAAACACCTTCAACTTACAAACGCGCTAGTTTCTGACGTCGATGTCAGGGAGCTGGGACGCGTTATCTTCACGTCATTGCGAGGAGCTCTTGCGACGAGGCAATCCGGAGTCTTTCCGGGGAGAGACTCTGGATTGCTTCGCTGCGCTCGCAATGACGATGTTTAGGGAGCAACCGCACGTCGAGCAGTTCGACGTGCGGAAGCCGATCGAGCCCTCGCCGCGCATAGAGCGCGGAGAGGCTATCGGACTAAACCCGCTTGCCGTTGTTCTTTTCCGCTGCGCGGCGCATGGCTTCGGCGAGAGCGCCGCCGCCGCCGGAGGCCTCCTGCTTGCGCGGCGCGGACGAGGTCATGCGGGCGGGACTGCGCGCATTGTTGTCGCGCTGCATGCCGGGCGCGTCCTTCTTGGCGCCGACTTCGTCGTCGAGACGCAGGGTCAGCGAGATGCGTTTGCGCGCAACCTCGAAATCCAGCACCTTCACTTTCACGATATCGCCGGGCTTCACAACTTCGCGCGGATCCTTGATGTAGTTCTTCGACATCGCTGAGATGTGAACCAGGCCATCCTGGTGCACGCCGATATCGACGAAGGCGCCGAAGGCGGCGACGTTGGTCACGGTGCCCTCGAGTATCATGCCCTTCTGCAGATGCTTGATCTCCTCGACGCCTTCCTTGAACACGGCGGCCTTGAACGCCGGACGCGGGTCGCGGCCGGGCTTTTCCAATTCCTTCAAAATATCGGTGACGGTCGGAAGACCGAAGGTCTCGTCGACGAAGTCCTTCGGCTTCAGCGTGCGCACGACCTCACTGCTGCCGATCAGCGCCTTGATGTCGCTCTTGGTCGCCGCGAGGATCCGGCGCACCACCGGATAGGCTTCCGGATGCACGCCGGAGGCATCGAGCGGGTCCTCGCCGCCGAGGATGCGCAGGAAGCCCGCGCACTGCTCGAACGCCTTCGGCCCAAGCCGCGGCACCTCCTTGAGCGCCTTGCGCGACTTGAACGGGCCGTTGGCGTCGCGATGCGCCACGATGCTCTGCGCAAGTCCCGAGCCGACGCCCGACACGCGGGCCAGCAGCGGGGCCGAGGCGGTGTTGACGTCGACGCCGACCGCGTTCACGCAGTCTTCGACCACGGCATCGAGCGATTTGGCGAGCTTGGCCTGGCCGAGATCGTGCTGATACTGGCCGACGCCGATCGCCTTGGGCTCGATCTTGACGAGTTCGGCGAGCGGATCCTGCAGGCGGCGGGCGATCGAGACCGCGCCACGCAGGGTGACGTCGAGGCCGGGCAACTCTTCGGAGGCGAAGGCCGAGGCCGAATAGACCGACGCGCCGGCTTCCGACACCACGATCTTGTTCATCTTCAGATCAGGGAGACCCTTGACCAATTCGCCCGCGAGCTTGTCCGTCTCGCGCGAGGCGGTGCCGTTGCCGATCGCAATCAGTTCGACACGGTGCTTGATTGCAAGCTTGCCGAGGATCGCGAGCGCCTCGTTCCACTGCCGCTGCGGCTCGTGCGGATAGATCACGGCGGTGTCGACCACCTTGCCGGTCGCGTCGGTCACCGCGACCTTTACGCCGGTGCGGTAGCCGGGGTCGAGGCCCAGGGTGGCGCGGGTGCCGGCGGGCGCGGCCAGCAGCAAATCGCGCAGGTTCGAGGCGAACACGCGGACGGCTTCGGTCTCCGCCGCATTCCACAGCCGCATGCGCAAATCGATGTTGAGATGCACCTGGATCTTGGTGCGCCAGGCCCAGCGCACGGTGTCGACCAGCCAGCGGTCGCCGGCGCGCTTGAGGTCGGCAATGCCGAACCGCTTCATGATCTTCAATTCGTAGGCGCCCGGCACGCCGGCCGGTGGCGCCTCCTCGGCCTGGATCTGCAGATCGAGGATCTCCTCCTTCTCGCCGCGGAACATCGCCAAGATTCTATGCGAGGGCAGCTTGGTCAGCGGCTCGGAGAAATCAAAATAGTCGGCGAACTTCTCGCCCTCGGTCTTCTTGCCGTCGCGCACCTTGGAGGCCATGCGCGCGTTGGTCCACATGTCCTCGCGCAGCGCACCGATCAAATCGGCGTCCTCATCGAAACGTTCGACCAGGATGGCGCGTGCGCCGTCGAGCGCGGCGGCGGCATCGGCGACGCCCTTCTCAACGTTGACAAAACCTTCGGCGACGACCTTCGGATCGTTGCCGGGCTCGGCCATCAGCTGGTTGGCGAGTGGCTCGAGGCCGGCTTCCTTGGCCACCTCGGCCTTGGTGCGGCGCTTCGGCTTGAACGGGAGGTAGATGTCTTCGAGCCGTGCCTTGCTGTCGGCGGCGAGGATCGAAGCTTCCAGCGCGGCATCGAGCTTGCCCTGCTCGCGGACTGATTCGAGGATCGCCTTGCGGCGGTCTTCCAGCTCGCGCAGGTAAACCAGGCGTTCCTCCAGGGTCCGCAATTGCGCGTCGTCGAGCGCACCGGTCGCTTCCTTGCGGTAGCGCGCGATGAAGGGAACCGTGGCGCCGCCATCGAGCAGCGTCACCGCCGCCTCGACCTGCTCCGCCCGAACCCCAAGCTCCTGCGCAATTTTCTGGTTGATATTTGCCACGCGAGATTTCCTCTATGTCCAAGCACGCGACGCAGACCGAAATCCGACCGCGGGACGCCGCTTATGGACCAACCAAGGTTGATTCATCAAGGTGCGGCGCGCAACCGTCGACAGAGGATTTTTTGTTGAACCGATGCGATCTCGCCACAATCGTCGACTTGTGGCCGCGTCGGTGGCTCGCCTCTCGTGTCCCGGGCGCGCTGCAGCGTGCAAAAAGCGCGTTCACGCGCGTCTTCGACGCGCTTCAGCTGCGCAGAGCCGGGGCCGAGAGCGAGATACAAGGCGCGCTCGTTCCACTCGTCATTGCAAGCGCAGCGAAGCAATCCAGAGTGCTTGCGCGGAGAGATTCTGGATTGCTTTGCTGCGCTCGCAATGACGGGGTATCAGCAAAACCGGCCCCGGATTACGCTGCGCTCCATCCGGGCTACGGACCGTTCTAACCTTGACATCAACGTCCATTCCACGGCTGGTTGGCGCGCCGGGCTACCGAACTCCAGGGACACTCCATGCGCACCACATCGGTCGGCGTCTTCAAGATCGCAACCAGCGGCCCCGGTGACGTTTCCGGCCTCATGGCCATGATCCAATCCGGCGCGATCGATCCCGCTTCGATCCTCGCCGTTCTCGGCAAGACCGAAGGCAATGGCGGCGTCAACGATTTTACCCGGGAGTATGCCGTCGCCGCGCTGTGCACGGCGCTGGCGCCCAAGCTCGGGCTCTCAGCAGAGGCGGTCGAGCAGCGCATTGCGTTCGTGATGTCGGGGGGTACCGAGGGTGTGCTGAGCCCGCATATCACGGTGTTCATACGCCACGAGGCCGAGCGGCCGGCCGGCATGTCCGGCAAGCGCCTGGGCATCGGCATGGCGCACACGCGCGATTTCCTGCCCGAAGAGATCGGCCGCCTGGCGCAGATCAACGAGACGGCGAAGGCCGTCGCAGCCGCCATGGCGGATGCCGGCATCGCCGATCCCGCGGACGTCCATTTCGTGCAGATCAAATGTCCGTTGCTCACCAGCGAGCGCGTCGAGGCGGCCCACGCGCGCGGCAACAAGACGGCGACGACGAGCGCCTACAGCTCGATGGCCTATTCGCGCGGCGCCTCCGCGCTCGGCGTTGCGGTCGCGCTCGGCGAGATCTCCGCCGATTTGCGCGACCAGGACGTACTGCACCGCTACGACCTGTTCTCGCAAGTGGCCTCGACCTCGTCGGGGATCGAGCTGATGCACAATGTCGTCATCGTGCTTGGCAACTCGACGTCGTCAGCGAGCGCGTTCGAGATTGGGCACGCCGTGATGGACGACGCAATCGATGCTACAGCAGTGATGGCGGCATTGAACAGCGTCGGGCTCGGCACGAATGCGCAGGCAGGCCGCGAACTCGTCAACATCTTCGCCAAGGCTGAGGCCTCGCCCGACGGCACCGTGCGCGGCCACCGCCACACCATGCTGGAAGACACCGATATCAGCTCGACGCGCCACGCCCGCGCGGCGGTCGGCGGCCTGATCGCGGGCCTTGCCGGCACCGGTGCGATCTATATTTCCGGCGGCGCCGAGCATCAGGGGCCCGCCGGCGGCGGCCCGGTTGCGGCGATTGCCCGTGTGTTTTAAAGCAGCCGACCTCTCCGCCCGGCGCAACCCTGCCCTTCGCGCCGGCTCAGTTGATTCACGCGGGCCCATGCGAAAAAGGTGGCGTCGCATCTCAGGGGATTGGACTTCATGACTTTGCCGATGAGCTGGAACGAATGGGCGCAGCACGATGGCGTTGGCCTCGCAGCACGCGTCCGCAACGGTGAGCTGACGGCGAAGGAACTCGCGCGCCAGGCCGCCGCGGGCGTCGCCAAGGTCAATCCGGCACTGTCGGGCGTGGTCGAGCTGTTCGAAGATGTGATCGCCGATCCGGCCAAGGACGGCGCCAATCTCTCCGGCCCGTTCGCCGGCCTGCCCTTCCTGATGAAGGATCTCGGGCCCACCATGAAGGGCCGCTTGCAGGAGATGGGCTCGCTGCTGATGCGCGGCAATCGCGCCTCCGCCGATACGTTCCTGACCGGCAAGTTCCGGCAAGCCGGCCTCAATTTGATCGGCCGCACCACGACGCCGGAATTCGGCGTGTGCTCCTCGGCCGACAATCCCGCGGTCTATGTCACGCGCAATCCCTGGAATACCGACTACACCACCTGCGGTTCGTCGGCGGGCAGCGCCGCAATGGTCGCGGCCGGCGTGGTGCCGATCGCGCACGCGACCGACGGCGGCGGTTCGATCCGCATTCCCGCCGGCGTCAACGGCAATATCGGCCTGAAAGTCTCGCGCGGCGTATTCTCGCTGGCGCCGCACATGTCGGATCTCACCGGCCTCGTCTCGATCCAGGGCTGCCAGTCGCGCTCGGTGCGCGACACCGCCGCTTTCGTCGATCACGCTCGCGGTCCCGCGCCCGGCGAATTCATGCCGTTCTGGACTACGGCGCAGCCCTATTCGGAAATGATCAAGCGCGATCCGTCGAAGCTGCGCATCGCGCTGTCGCACAGCTGGGGCGACTACAAGGCGACGCCGGAGCTCGCCGCCGAACTGGAGAAGGCCGGCCGCTTCCTCGAAGGCCTCGGCCATCAGGTCGACTACGCGCTGCCCGAGCTCGACTTCCGCGCTGCGTTCGAGGCGCAGACGCTGTGCTACATCTCGAACTTCGCCGTGGTGATCTCCAACATGCTCGCCGCGCGCGGGCTGGAAAAGCCGCCGGAAGACCTGATCGAGCCGATGAACATCCGCATCTGGGAGGCCGGCCGGCACACGAGCTTTGCCGAGCGCGCGAAGATGCAGGGCGTGTTCAACACGACGTCGCGCGGCTTCGGCGCGTTCTTCGAGCAGTGGGACGTGATCCTGACGCCGATCACCGCGCTGCCGACCCCGAAGGTCGGCACGAAGGAATATCTCACCATCTCGGACAATCCCGACGTGCTCGATTGGTTCGGCAATCTCTGGCGCTTCTTCGCCTTCACGCCGCTCGCCAATCTCTGCGGCATGCCGGCGATCTCGATGCCGATGGCGAGCCAGGACCACGGCCTGCCGCTCGGCATCCAGGCGATCGCCAAGCAGGCCAATGACGGGCTGCTGCTGCAGCTCGCCGCCCAGATCGAGCGCGCCCTCGACGGCAAGTGGAACGGCGGGAAGAAGCCGAAGGTGCATGTCGGCTGAGACGAAGCTGGTCCAGTAGCCCGGATGGAGCGCAGCGCAATCCGGGTGGCCGCTCGACGATTCCCGGATTACGCTTGCGCTCAATCCGGGCTACGCGTTCGCCACGTCTGCGCGCATTCAGTTCTTCACCGTCGGGATTTCCTCGGCTGGCTGCTGCCGGCCCTGGTGGAACATCGCCAGGGCCTTGTCGAGCGCCTCGCGCAGCGCCAGTGCAGCGGCGACGCTGCAACGCAGATGTGCGGTCTGCACCACATCGACCCTGACCGCGGCGCCGACCGGCATCAGCAGATTGGCGGCGAGCTCGATCTGGATGGCGCCGTTGTGATGGCCGAAGCAGGATGCGCCGTCGAAATAGATGATCGGCGCCCGCTCAGAGCTCGAGTTGGAAATCGTCACCGCCCCCTGGTTGGCGGCGGGCGTTTCGGGGTCGGCCATGGGCGCTCCTTACGGCTAAAACATGATCCGGAAAAGTGCGAAGCGGTTTTCCGAAAAGATCATGCGCAAACAACAACCTAAAGCGCGATGACGATTTATCCAAATCTCATCGCGCTTTAGTCGACGGGCGTGCCCACCATCGTTGCTTCGGGCCGCCCTGTCGAGGCCAAACCTGCGGGGGGCGCGTCCGGGGTTTTGCGCGACGCGCGACACTGGTCTAAAACGTCGCCATGTCCACAATAGCTGCAACGCTCCCGTTCGAGGAACTCGCCGAGGCGATCAAGGGCCGCCGTTCCGATTACGGCCACATCGCCGGGCTCCAGCTCGACCGTTTCGCACCGGCCGAGGCCTGGTCCAGCCTGCCCTACCGGCCCGTCTTCGTGGGTGACACTGAGACCGGCGTTCTGCATGGCGGCGTCGTCACCGCGATGCTGGACGAAAGCTGCGGCATGGCCGTGCAACTTGCACTCGACGGCAGCAGCGCGATCGCAACGCTCGATCTGCGCATCGACTACCAGAAGCCGGCAACGCCCGGCCTCGCCATCAAGGCGCATTCGGTCTGCTACCGCACCACGCGTTCGATCGCCTTCGTGCGCTCCACCGCCTATCAGGAGTCCGAGGACGATCCGGTCGCGACCGCGACCGCCTGCTTCATGATCGGCGCCAACCGCACCAACATGCTCGCCGACCGCCGCATGGACTCGCGCAGCATTCCGACGCTGGAAGCGCCCGACGACGCGGACGGTCCGTTCGCCAACAGCCCGTTCGCGCGCGCCCTCGGCATTCGCGTCAACGGCGACGGCACGCTGACGATGCCGTTCTCGCCGCAGATCATCGGCAATCCGATCCTGCCCGCGATCCACGGCGGCATCACTGGCGCCTTCCTCGAGACCACCGCGATCCTTGGCGTCAGGCGCGAGCTCGGCATCGCCGCGCTGCCCAAGCCGATCGGACTCACCGTGAACTATCTGCGCTCCGGCCGCGCGCTGGACACCATCGCCAACGTCTCAATTGTGAAACAGGGCCGGCGCATCGTCGCATTCGAGGCGCGGGCCTGGCAGGACGATGTGAACAAGCCGATCGCCACCGCTTTCGGCCATTTCATGCTGCGCCCAACGCCCGGAAGCGACGAGGAATAGGCGTATTTTCCCTTGACGGCCGGGGGCCGGACCACAACGATAGCGCAATTCCTGCAAGAGGTATTCGGTTGCGGCATCCGCTCGACATCTTCGCCATGTTCGCCGCGCTCTGGCTGCTGGCATCGATGGTGCTCGACGCGCTGACGCCGACGGAGCTGACCGCCGTCATGATCGGCATTGCGATCGGGCCCGCCGTCATCATCACCGCCGTGTTCTACTACCTCCGCTGCCCGCGCACGGATTTCGCGGTGATGTTCGCCGCCCTGTGGCTGATCTCCGATATCGCCATGGCCTTCATCTCGCCGACGCAGTTGCCGCATTTCCTGATCGTGCTCGGCTTCGTGCCGGCGGCACTGATCGGCGCCGTGCTGCACTGGCAGCGCTTCCAGCGCCGCCACGAACGGCTGCCTGCGCCTTCGGTGAAGCGCAGCTAGCGCGGTAGCAGATTGGTCTTCGCGAGGTCGAGCACCTCGTCGCCACGGCCGTTCATCACCGCACGCAACACCCATAGGCTGAAGCCCTTGACCTGCTCGGCCGTGATAGTCGGCGGCATCGACAGCTCCTGCTTGGCGGTGACGACGTCGAGCAGCGCCGGGCCGTCGTGGGCCAGCATCTCCTTGACCGCGCCGGGGAGCTCGCCGGGATCCTCAACGCGCTTGGCGAAGATGCCCATCGCGCGCGCCATGGCCGCGAAATCAGGGTTCTCCAGGTTGACATTGGTGTCGACGAAGCCCGCCGCCTTCATCTCCAGCGCGACGAAGCCAAGCACGCCGTTGTTGAAGACCACGACCTTCACCGGCAGCTTCATCTGCGTCAGCGTGATCAAATCGCCCATCAGCATGGTGAAGCCGCCGTCGCCGGAGAGCGAGATCACCTGGCGACTGGGCAGCGCGGCCTGCGCGCCGATCGCCTGCGGCATCGCGTTGGCCATCGAGCCGTGCACGAAGGAGCCGATCAGCCGGCGACGGCCGTTCATGTCGAGATAGCGCGCGGCCCACACGGTGGGCGTGCCGACATCGGCGGTGAACACGGCATCATCGGAGGCATGGTCGCTGATGACCTTGGCGAGGTATTGCGGATGGATCGGCTTGCTGCCGGGCGTGCCCTTGGCGAGCGAGTCCAAGCCCTCCCGCGCCTTCTTGTAATGCGCGACGGCGTCGTCGAGATGCTTGCGCTGCGTCTTCGCCTTGAGCAGCGGCAGCAGCGCCTCGATGGTCAGCTTGACGTCGCCGACCAGACCGAGATCGATCCGGCACCGCCGTCCCAGATTTTCCGGGCGGATGTCGATCTGCGCGACCTTCGCATCGGTAGGGAAGAACTGCTTGTAGGGAAAGTCGGTGCCGAGCATCACCAGTGCGTCGCAGGCGTGCATGGCGGCGTAGCCCGAAGAGAAACCGATGAAGCCGGTCATGCCGACGTCATAGGGGTTGTCGTACTCGACATGCGCCTTGCCACCGAGCGCATGCACGATCGGGCTCTTCAGCGCTTCGGCCAGCTGCATCAGCGGCGCATGCGCGCCGGCGCAGCCACGCCCGCAGAACAGCGTGATGCGCTCGGTGCCGTTGAGAAGATCCGCCAGCGCCTTCAACTCGTCCGCCTGCGGCACGACTTTCGGGGCTGAGATCGCGAGGCCGCGCGTGGTCGACAGCGCGCGCTTGGGCGGCGAGCGGAAGGCGACATCGCCGGGCATCGCGACGACGGCGACGCCGCGCAGTCCCACCGCGGCGCGGATGGCGTTCTCCAGCACGAAGGGAAGCTGGCTCGGATCGGAGACCAGCTCGCAATAATGGCTGCATTCCCTAAAAAGATTCTGCGGATGGGTTTCCTGGAAATAGCCGCCGCCGATCTCGGCCGACGGAATCTGCGCCGCGATCGCCAGCACGGGAACACGGCTGCGATGCGCGTCGAACAGGCCGTTGATCAGATGCAGATTGCCCGGGCCACAGGAGCCCGCACAGACCGCGAGGCTTCCGGTCAGTTCGGCTTCACCGGCGGCCGCGAACGCCGCGACCTCCTCGTGCCGCACATGGATCCATTCGATGGTTCCGCGGCGGCGCAGCGCCTCGGTGAGACCGTTCAAGCTGTCGCCGACGATGCCGTAGATGCGCTTGACCCCGGCCTGTTCGAGCGTTGCCACGAACAGATCGGCCACGTTGTTGATCGCCATGTCGGTCTCCTGATCCCGCTGATCCAGCAAGACTAAGATAACGCACAACGTGACGCCATCACGGCTTGTTTATCGATGCGTCAGTCTTTCGCAATCGCCCGATCGTAGGCCAGGATTGTCGCTTTCGCACGGGCGGCGACATCGGCAGCATTCATGCCGGGCTTGTAGAGGCTGGACCCGAGCCCGAACGCCGTGACGCCGCCCTTGATGTACTCCGCAAAGTTCTGGTCGGACACGCCGCCGACCGCGGCGATCATCAGGCCTGCGGGCAGCACCGCGCGGATCGCGGCGATGCCGGTGGCGCCGAGCACGCTGGCCGGAAAGAATTTCAGGCCCGATGCGCCGGAGCGCGCCGCGACCAACGCTTCCGTCGGCGAGAACACGCCCGGCAACGTGATCATGGCGTACTGATGGGCACGCGCGAGCACCAGTGTGTCCACGTTCGGCGAGACCATGAGCCTGCCGCCGACGTCATTGAGACGATCGACGTCCGAGGTGGCCAGCACCGTGCCGGCCCCGATCAGCACGTCGGCCGGCGCGAGCTTCACGGCAGCACCGATCGAGCGGAACGGATCGGGCGAGTTCAGGGGAATCTCGATCGCGGTCATGCCGGCTTCGATCAGCACGCCGACGATGGCCTCGGTCTCGTCAGGCTTGATGCCGCGCAGGATCGCGACCAGCGGCCGCTTCATCGGCGGAAAGGGAATGCTCATCCTATGGATCCTTCTATGTCGTCCAGATCGCGACCGCCGCCATCGACAGGCCACGACGGACGGCTTCATCCGCATCGATCGGGTTCACAGTGACTGACAACGCATCGAACGCATGGCGATACAGCGTCGCCAGCCGGCCTGAGGCAATCAGCGTGATGGCTGCCTTCGGCGCGCCGCCGGAGAGGCCCGCTGCAAGCTCAGTGCCGATCAGCGTGCCCGACAGCGTCTCGCGCGCCGCAGCCGGTGTGCCGCCGAACAGCAGTTGCCGCGACCGCGCGGTGAACAACAGGTTTGCGGCGAAGGCGGGTGCTTCGAACGCGGCTTTCACGGCCGACTTGAAGCTCGCGACATCCTCGGCCTGATCGGCATTGGCGACCGCAAGCGACAGGATCGTCTCGCGCGAGACCACGCTGAACAATTCTCCCGTCATGAAGGTCGAGAAGTGCGCGACCGTGCCGTCCTTCACCCGCACCCATTTTGAATGCGTGCCGGGCATGCAGACCAACGCCTCGCCGGCCATATCGAGGCCGAGCGCGCCGAGCAATTGCGTCTCCTCGCCGCGCATCACGTCGGGCGCCTTGACGTCGCGCTGCGCGATGCCAGGCAAGATGCGGATGTCGCGCGCCTCGCCCGGCACGCGCGCGGCCTGCTTCAGCATGGCGGAGAGCGGCGCGGGCGTATCGACATAGCCGGCCTCGACCCAGCCGGTCTTCGCGCCGGCCATGCCGCAGACCAGCACCGGCAGATGAGCCGGCGCCTCGACCGCCGCAAGGTGCGATTGCAGCACGGCGGGGAAGCCGGTCTTCGCAGCCGCGAGCATACCTTCGTCGCTGCGCCGTTCCGCCAGCACATGGCCGGCGCGATCGACCAGCCAGAGCCGAAAGCTGCTGGTGCCCCAGTCCACCGCGACATAAGCGGGTTCGGTCATCTCAACGCGTATCCCTGTCTCACGCACAAGACGCCGTCTCGCGACAATGAGACGAAGCGTCCGGAATTTCGTCCCGGGATATCGGCTATTGCCGCCCCAAACCAGCCTTTTCTCGCAGCTATGAGGCGCGCTCCGCACTGGCACAGCGCTTGCTGAACCTGTCCTGTTCAAGCCCTGGAACGCGCAGCAAGACGCGTCAACATCAGATGAGGAACCCCATGGAGATCGGCTATTTCACGATGCCTTCGCACCCGCCGGAGTGCGGCCTGAAGGAAGGACACGACTGGGACCTGCAGGTCCTGCGCTGGCTCGACGAGCTCGGCTACCAGGAAGCCTGGATCGGCGAGCACCACACCGCGCCCTGGGAGCCCAATCCCACGCCGGATCTTTTGATCGCACAGGCCCTGATGCAGACCAAGCGCCTGCGCATCGGGCCGGGCGGCTTCCTGCTGCCCTATCACCATCCGGCCGAGCTCGCCAACCGCGTCGCGATGCTCGACCATCTCTCCGAAGGCCGGCTCAACTTCGGCGTGGCAGCCTCGGGCCTGCCGAGCGACTGGGCGATGTTCAACGTCGACGGCATGAGCGGCCAGAACCGCGACATGACCCGCGAGGCGCTGGAGATCATTCTCAAGCTCTGGACCGAGCCTGCGCCGTTCACCCACAAGGGCAAGTTCTGGACCGTGACCAAGCCGGACACGATGTTCGACTTCCTCAAGCCGCACATCAAGCCGCTGCAGGCGCCGCATCCGCCGATCGGCGTTGCCGGGCTGTCGAAGAACTCGGACACGCTGAAGCTCGCCGGCGAGCGCGGCTTCATCCCGATGAGCCTCAACCTCAACCCGGCCTATGTCTCCAGCCATTGGGACTCGGTCGAGGTCGGTGCCGCCAAGACCGGCCGCAAGCCAAACCGCGCGGACTGGCGCCTGGTGCGCGAGGTGTTCGTGGCCGACACCGACGAGGAGGCCTGGAAGCTCTCCACCGGCGACATGATGGGCCGGATGATGGGCGAATACTTCCTGCCGCTGCTCGGCCATTTCGGCTTCAAGGACTATCTGAAGCACGCTCCCGACGTGCCCGACAGCGACGTCACGGTCGAATATTGCGCCAAGCGGAACTGGATCGTCGGCTCGCCCGCGACCGTAGCCGAGAAGATCGAGAAGATCTACGACGAGGTCGGCGGCTTCGGCGTGCTCTGCGTGTTCGGCTTCGACTACAAGCACAAGCCGGAGGCCTGGCACCACTCGCTCTCGCTGCTCAAGAACGAGGTGATGCCGCGCCTGAAGCATCTCGGCTCCGCGCAGAAGGCGGCTTGACCCGACGCGGGTGCGGCGCGAATCTGCCGCACCCGCACCCATTTCGGAGATTTCCGCGTGACGGCCGACGCCAAACCTCTTGACGCCAAGGACTTCAAGCAGGCGATGCGCCAATGCGCCGGCGGGGTTGCGCTGGTCACGGTCGGCGCCGAGCATGGCAAGCGCACCGGGCTGACGGTGACCTCGGCCTGCTCACTGTCCGACAGTCCGCCGTCGCTGATCGTCTGCGTCAACCGCAATGCCAGTGCCCACACACGGATCCGCGAGGAAGGCGCCTTCGCGATCAATTTCCTGCACGAAGACCATGCGCTGCTGGCGCTGACCTTCAGCGGCCAGAAGGGCGTCAACGGCGACGACCGCTTTGCCTTCGGCCAATGGACGCGCGGCGTCACCGGCGCGCCGGTGCTGACCGATGCGGTCGCCGCATTCGATTGCGTGCTGGCGCAGGAGTTCGAGACCAAGACTCATTCGATCTTCGTCGGCGAAGTCCGCGGCGTCTCGCATCTGGCGACGGCCGCACCGCTGGTTTACCTGCGCAGCAGTTTCCATACGCCGCAGGAAATGCGCGAAGCTGTTTCAATCGGCGATCTGGATTCACGGCATTTGAGCTGGACGGATTTCTCGTAGGCATCACTCTGCCCGCGAGTACAGTCTCGTAGGGTGGGCAAAGCGAAGCGTGCCCACGGACTGCAACATTCGGTTAGAGATGGTGGGCACGGCGCAAGCGCGCCTTTGCCCACCCTGCGATATCGAGCGAGCGGTGAGATTGCCTCGCTCGTCTCGCCGGATGCCAAGGAGTCTATTGCGCCGTCTCGATCTTCAGCAGCTTGATCTTCCGATACAGCGTCGCACGGCTCAGCTTCAGCGCACGCGCCGCATCGGTGACGCGGCCGCCGTGCTTGCGCAGGGCTTCCGCGATCGTCGCGCGCTCGGCAGCTTCGAGATCGGGCTCCGTGTGCCCGCCGAATAGCGGCAGATCGAGATCGGCATCGGTGATGACGCCATCCTCCGCGGTGCAGCCGGCAAGCCTCAGCACATGGCGGAGCTGGCGCATGTTGCCGGGGTAGGAATAGGCAGAGAGCTGCGTCCACGCTTCGTCCGAGAGACGACAGTTCGGCGCTTCCTCACGCGCGATCTGGCGGATGACGTCGTCTCGGTCGGCACGCTCGCGCAAGGCCGGCAGCCGCACCTCCATGCCGCGCAGGCGGAAATAGAGATCGGCGCGAAAGGCGCCCTGCTCCGCCATGCGCCCGAGATCACGATGGGTGGCGCTGATCAGTCGGATATCCACCGGCACCGGCTTGAGCGCACCGAGCGGCCAGACCTCGCGGTTCTCCAGCACGCGCAGCAGGCGCGTCTGCAGCGCAATCGGCATGTCGCCGATCTCGTCGAGAAACAGAGTGCCGCCGTCGGCCTGAACGATCAGCCCCTTCGAGCCGTCGCGCCTCGCGCCGGTGAAGGCGCCTGCCTCGTAGCCGAACAGTTCGGCGTCGATCAGGCTCTCCGGCATCGCCGCGCAGTTCAGCGCGACGTAATTATTGCGCGCGCGGTTGCTCGCGGCGTGGATGGCGCGCGCGAACACATCCTTGCCGACACCGGTCTCGCCGTGCAGCAGCACCGGCAGATTGTGATCGCCGATGCTCCTGAGCCGCTTCACGCTTTTGACCAGACCGGGGTCGCGGCCAGCGAGCCGATGCAGCGCATCGAAGCGGTCGAGCGGCGCATCGCGGCGCGGCACGTGCGATCTCGTACGCTGCGGCGGCGCGACCTGGCCCTGCCCCAGCCGACGGCCGTCGGCCCGGCGCAGCTCGATGATCTCGTCCGTGGCCCGCGCAGCATGATGGTCGAACTTGACGTAGCGCGACAGGTCGATGCCGGATGCGATCAGTCCGTCGGTGAGGCCCAGCAGCGCGCGGGCCGAGCGGCAGGCGCCGACGATGCGGCGGTCGTCGTCATAGGCGAGCAGGCCGCTGCCGCCGTCGCCCGGCACGGTCGCGATCCAGGCATTGCGGAAATGGCCGCGGAAGATCGCGCCCTCCATCCGCCGCGTCGCCTCCATCGTCACGGCCAGCGCGAGCTGATGCGCGGTGCGCTCGAGGTCCTCGCGGCATGAGGTGATGTTGACGGCGCCGGCAAGACGTCCGGCCTGGTCGAACAGCGGCGCCACCGCGCAGGAGAACATGTGCCACTGCGCGCGGAAATGCTCGTCGCGGTGCACCAGGATCGGCTTCTGCTCGGCAAGGCAGGTGCCGAGCCCGTTGGTGCCCTCGGATGTCTCGGCAAAGTTCGAACCGGTGTAGATCTTCCAGTCCATGAACATCCGCGCATCGGACTCTCCGGGCAGGCGGCTGAACAGCATGGTCGCGTTGGCGTCGGCCAGGTTGACGCAATAGCCGGCGTCGCGCAGCACGCGCGCGAGGTCGTCGAGCTCGGGCGTGAGCAGCCGGATCGTCTCCTCCAAGGGCTCGGCGACATGGCGGACCTCGGACGCGGTCAACGTCTGCGGCGGACCCTGCCGGGCCGGATCGAGCTTGTGGCTGATCAGGCAGCGCCGCCAGGAGTTTTCGATGCGCGACGAGGCGTCGACGTCGGCCACATGATTGGCGACGGACAAGACACGGGCGACATGGTTCGAGGCCGAAAGGCTGGCCATCGCGGACGTCTCCACCCTGTATTATTGTGCAAAGTCTGGCAGCACGGGCGGGGATGTCAATCGGGAACCGGGATCGGCGATGGAAGGCACGCTGCCTCGGTCGTCGTCATGGCCGGACTTGTCCCGGGCATGACGGTGCGAGACAGATCGCGCCGACCCTATTGCTGCACTGCGCTCACCACGCACCGATGCAGGGCCATTGCGCCGTCAGGCCGCGCGTACACCTGCGACGAAGGCGCTGACCTCGTTCTCCAGAGATTGCAGCTTCTGCGACAGACGGCCGCTCGACTGCAGCACGAGGCCTGCGGCCTGCCCGGTCTCTGCCGTCGCATCGGTCACGCCGGAGATGTTCTGCGACACCTGGTCGGTGCCGGAGGCTGCTTCCTGCACGCTGTGCGCGATGGCCTGCGTCGCGGCGCCCTGCTCTTCGACCGCGGCTGCGATCGAGGAGGAGATCTCGTTGACCTCCATGATGGTCTTGCGGATGCTGTCGATGTTGCCGACGACCTGGTTCGTCTCGGCCTGGATCGCGGTGATCTGCGCGCCGATCTCGTCGGTGGCCTTCGCGGTCTGGCTCGCCAAAGATTTCACCTCGCTCGCGACCACGGCAAAGCCCTTGCCCGCTTCACCGGCGCGCGCAGCTTCGATGGTGGCGTTGAGCGCGAGCAGATTGGTCTGCGATGCGATCTGGTTGATGAGGTCGATGACCTCACCGATCTTGTTGGCGGCGGAGGCGAGCCCCTGCACGGTCTCGTTGGTGCGCTGACCGTCGGCCGCGGCCTTGTCGGCGACGCTTGCGGCCTGCGCGACGCGCTGGCTGATCTCGGTGATGGAGGCCGACAGCTGACCTGCGGCCGAGGCCACCGTCTGCACGTTGCTCGATGCCTGCTGGCAGGCGGTCGCGACGAAGCTGGCGCGGTCTGTCGCCTTGTCGGCGGTCTCCGACAGCATCGGTGTGGCCAAGGCGGTCACCGATACCGCCTATGCTGCCGTCGAAGAGGTGCTCGAGCATCTGAACGCGATGAAGGCCCTTCTCGTCACCGCGCGGTCGTTGCCGCCGGCCGAGAATATGGACACGTCGTCAGCCCATGGGTCCTATGTCGGTGCCGGAGGTATCTACAGCGACGCCGATCCCGCCTACTCCAACACGATGTTGAAGAAGGTGGACGACGAGATGACCCAGCATATCCAGGCGATCAACAGCGTCGTCGATTCCGCGAGTTTCAACGGCGTCAACCTTCTCCAGATGCCAAAGGACGGCTCCCACCTCACGGACGGGTCCTCGGCGACCTACGTCGTCAGCTATGCGAACGGGC
>Ga0207426_1000634_pt1 | contig 44548 bp, 34 predicted proteins | sample AraplaMF_Cvi_mMS_FD_184265 | JGI IMG/M metagenome (GOLD analysis project Ga0207426, IMG submission 184265) | Arabidopsis root microbial communities from the University of North Carolina, USA - plate scrape MF_Cvi_mMS (SPAdes) (version 2) | ecosystem: Host-associated > Plants > Roots > Endosphere... | reverse complement strand
CGCCGCTGCTGGCCCGGATGGTCGACGCGGGCCTCCTCGGCCGCAAGTCGGGCCGGGGCTTCCACCCCTACCCCTGAGCCCGCCGGGCGGCGGACCGCCGAGGGCGCCGATGCGGGAAGATGGACCCGGCGGCCCCGCCGGGACCGCCGAGGACACCGACACCGACCCGGGGAGCACTCACGTGGCCAAGGCTGAACGCACTCTCGAAACGCGGGAACGGATCCTGTCCGCCGCGTGCGAAGTGATCGCCGAGGTCGGCTTCGAGAAGATCCGTATGCGGATGGTCGCGGAACACGCCGGTGTGTCCACCGCCCTGCTCCACTACCACTTCGAGAACCGTGAGCGGCTCTTCGCCGAGGCGATGACCCATTCCTTCGCCCAGACCGGCACGGAACTCGAACGGGACGCCGACTCGGTGCCCGCCTCGGTGGTCCTCGCCCGCATCCTGCACAACATGCTGCCCACCGACCCCGAGCTGCGGCAGGACTGGCGGCTGTGGCAGGAGCTGTGGGTGCGGGCCCTGCGCGACGAGACCGCCCGGCATTTCGCCGTCGACCTGTACGACCAGCTGCACACCTGGATCGGCGAGGCCATCCGGCGGGGCATCGCGTCGGGCGAGTTCACCGACTGCGATGTGGAGGCGATCAGCACCCTGCTGGTCTCCCTGAGCGACGGGTTCGGCATCCGGCTGATGCTGGGCGACCCCCGCATCGACCTCCCCGCCGCCCAGGCGGCCATCTGGCACGCCGTCGCGGGAACCCTCGGCGTCCCCGACGCCTTCCCCGAGATCTGACCTCCGGCCCGGCGTCCGCGCCGCCGCGCTCACTCGTGGAACGGCAGGATCGTGAGCGCTTCCTGGCACCGGGCGACGGCGTCGCTGTGGCCGAACAGACCGGGCAGCCCGCCGGAGTGCAGCAGGACGGTGCGCCGCCCGGGAACCACGCTCCCGTCCCGCACCGCCGCCCGCAGCCCGGCCAGCGCGCGCCCGGTGTAGACCGGGTCGAGCGCGATGCCCTCCGTACGGCCCGCCAGCGTCAGGGCGTCCATCGACTCCTCGGTCAACGTGCTGTACCCGGCGCCGACTTGGTCCCGCCGCAGCCGCAGGCTCTCCGGTGCGTGGACGGTGCCGGACAGCGCGGTGACCAGGCCGGTGACCGTGCCCGCGGGGTCGCGCACCGCGCCGCAGTCGACGCCCAGCACCTTCCCGGGGCCGAGGGTGTCCACCAGGCCGGCCATCGTGCCACCGGATCCCAGGGCGACGACGACGGTGTCCAGACCGGGCGCCTGGCCCAGGAGTTCGCGCCCGCACTCGGCATAGCCGTACGCACCCAGCGGGCTGGAACCACCCAGCGGAATCAGCGCCGGGACGGCTCCCCGCTCCCGGAGCCGCTGCGCCACCTCCTCCGCCGCGGCCGCGAGCCCGCTGCCGTCCACCTCCCCGGCCCAGACGACGGTGGCCCCGAAGAGGCCGTCGAGGACGAGGTTCCCGGAGGTCGAGGAGCCGGCCGCGCCGGCCAGCACCAGCACCACATCGAGCCCGAGCCGCGCGCCGGCGGCCGCGGTCAGCCGGGCGTGGTTGCTCTGTGCGGCGCCGGTCGTCACCAGGGTCGTGGCGCCCTCGGCGAGCGCCGCGCCGCAGATCCACTCCAGTTTCCTGACCTTGTTCCCGCCGCCGCCGAGGCCGGTGAGGTCCTCGCGCTTGATCCAGAGGTCGTCCGCCCCGAGGCCGAGCGCGCGAGCCAGCCGCGGCGCCGGCTCCAGCGGGGTCGGCCAGGTCGCGAGCGCTGCCCGCCGGGGGGTGCCGCCGTGCGAACTCATCGTCATGTCCTTCCGTCTGCCCTGCGGTGCCGGTCCGCCGGCCAGCGTGTCATGCCGTACGGAGCGGTGTACCCCGCTCAGCCGCCGGCCCGTGCCCCGGCGTCGTCCATCAGACCCACGAACATCGTCCGGTGCAGCTGGTCGACGTGCCGCCGGGCGACCTCGGCCGCGTCCACCGGGTCGCCGCGGCGCAGCGCGTCGACCAGGGCGCGGTGTTCGGCGTTGGACCGCCGGAGGGTGTCCAGCGGATACGGCAGGTAGTAGCGGTAGAGGTCCTGCAGCACCGCGCCGTACGGGGCGGTGGCGAAGGCGACGCCGGTGGCCTCGGCCACCGCCAGGTGGAACCGCTCGTCGTGGCGGCGGAACTCCGTCCAGCTCTCGGCGGCGTCCATCTCCGCGACGAGGCGGTCGAGGTCGTCGAGGGCGGGTGCGCCGGCGTGCAGCGCCGCCAGGTGGGCGACCCCGCATTCCAGGACGAGCCGGTGGTCGATCAGCCGGTGGACGTCGGCGGCTGCCGCGCGGTAGGCCGCGGCCTCGGTGACGGTCCCCTTCACGGGCCGCTCGGCGACCAGGGTGCCGCCGGTCCGGCCGCGGCGGCGTTCCAGCACCCCGTCGGCGTGCAGGGAGGCCAGCGCGCGGCGGACGGTGATGTCCCCGACGCCCAGCGCGGCGGCGATCTTGTCGGTCGGCGGGAGGCGTTCACCGGGGGCCAGCAGGCCGAGCTCGACGGCGAGGGCGATACGGGCGCGCACCGTGTCCAGGGCGGAGAGCCGCTGAATGCCGCCCAGCGGCGGGGCGTTCAGGCCCCGCACGGCCTCGGGTTCCGTGGTGTCGGGCAGGTCTCCGGGCATGGCTCACCCTAACAAATATCTCATGATGAGATCTCTTGAATAAGAGCTCATCTTGCTCTAATTTCATGCGGGTCGTGCTGTCCGCCCGGCGGCCCGTCGTCCGACGCACCCGCCCGGCCCGTGAGAACGCAGGTGAGGCCCGTGTCCCGACCCCTGCCCGTAGCCCTCGTCCAGGCGCCGCCCCGCCCGGCCGCGGCACCCCTGTCCGGCTTCGCCGAGGAGGTCGGGGAGCTGATCGCGCGCTTCCCGCAGACCCGGCTCGTCGTCTACCCCGAGCTGCACCTGTGCGGGGTGACCGGCTCCGCCGACGCCTCCGAGGACCAGCTGCGGGCGGCGGCCGAACCGCTGGACGGCCCCCGTGCCCGGCAGCTCGCCGAGCTCGCCGGCGACCTGGGCATCTGGCTGGTGCCCGGCAGCGTCTGCGAGCGGGGGCCGGGCGGCGAACTGTTCAACACGGCGCTGGCGTTCTCGCCCGAGGGCCGGCCGGCCGCCTCCTACCGCAAGATCTTCCCGTGGCGGCCGCACGAGCCCTATGTCCCCGGGGACCGCTTCGTCGTCCTCGACCTGCCGGGCACCGGCCGCGTCGGCTTCTCGATCTGCTACGACGCCTGGTTCCCCGAAGTGGCCCGCCACCTCGCCTGGATGGGCGCCGAGGTGATCATCAACCCCGTCATGACCACCACCGCCGACCGGGCGCAGGAACTGGTGCTCGCCCGCGCCAACGCCATCGTCAACCAGGTCTTCGTGCTCAGCGTCAACACCGCGGGCCCCACCGGCACCGGCCGCAGTCTCGTCGTCGACCCCGAGGGCCGGGTGCGCACCGAGGCCCCCGGCCAGGGGCCCGCCGTCCTCACCGACGTCCTGGACCTCGACGACGTCAGCCGGGTGCGGGAGTTCGGCACGGCCGGCCTGAACCGGATGTGGGACCAGTTCACCGACACCGACGTCCCGCTGGAACTCCCGCTCTACGACGGACGCATCGACCCGCGCCGCTGGCGGCCCGCAGGACCCGCCCCGTTCCCGCCCGGCACGGGCGGCTGACACCCCGCACCACCCCGCCCCGTACCGCGGCACATCCCCGGAGCCACCCCATGGACCCCTCCGAGCACACGCTCGCCCGCACCCTCACCCTCAAGTCCGTCGTCCTGTTCGGACTCGCCTACATGACCCCGTTGATCGTCCTGGGGACCTTCGGCGTCGTGGCCGACACCACCGGGGGCGCCGTCCCCACCGCGTACCTCCTCGCCCTGTGCGCCATGCTGTTCACCGCGCACAGCTACGGGAAGATGGCGGCCGCGTACCCCGTCGCCGGCTCGGCCTACACCTACGTCAGGGAGGCCATCGACGGACGCATCGGCTTCCTCGTCGGCTGGGCGACACTGCTGGACTACTTCTTCCTGCCCATGGTCATCTGGCTGATCGGCGGCGCCTACCTGCAGGCCCAGTTCCCCGGCGTCCCGTTCTGGGTGTGGATCCTCGGCTTCATCGTGCTGACCACGGCACTCAACATCCGCGGCATCAGGACCGCGGAGCGCGTCAACGACCTGCTGATGCTCTTCCAGTTCCTGGTGATCGCGTTCTTCGTGCTGCTGTCCCTGCGGCACGTGGTCCAGCTCGGCGGCGCGGGCGCGCTCGCCGACACCACGCCCTTCGCCAACCACGCCACCACCCTGGCCGGCATCTCGTCGGGCGCCGCCATCGCCGCCTACTCCTTCCTCGGCTTCGACGCGGTCACCACCCTCACCGAGGAGACCCTGGAGCCGAAGCGGACCATGCCCCGCGCCATCCTCCTCGTCGCCCTCATCGGCGGCGGGATCTTCGTCGCGGTGGCGTACGCGACCCAACTGGTCCACCCCGGCAGCGTCTTCGCCGACGCCGACTCCGCCGCCTTCGAGATCGCCCGGGTCATCGGCGGGGACGTGTTCGCCGCGGTGTTCCTCGCCGGACTGGTCGTCGCCCAGTTCGCCTCCGGCATCTCCGCCCAGGCCAGCACCTCCCGGCTGCTGCTCGCCATGGGCCGCGACGCCGTCCTCCCGCGCAGGGCCTTCGGGTGGATCCACCCCCGGCTGCGCACCCCCGTCTTCAACATCCTGCTCACCGGCGCCGTCGGTCTCATCGCCCTGGGCATGAACGTGGCCACCTCCACGTCCTTCATCAACTTCGGCGCCTTCACCGCCTTCACCTTCGTCAACCTCAGCGTCCTCGCCACCTACGTCCGCGGCCGCCGGGCGGGCGAGCGCCCCCGCGTCCTGCCGTACGTCGTCGCCCCGGCGATCGGCGCGGCCATCGACATCTGGCTGCTGGCCCACCTCGACTCCAAGGCCCAGCTCCTGGGCCTGATCTGGCTGGCGGTGGGCATCGCCTACCTCGCCCACCTCACCAAGGGCTTCCGCAGGCCCCCGCCGAAGATGGACCTCGCCGAGGACTCCCACGCGGCCGCCATCGGCTGAAGCGGGCCGGGGTGCCCCGGACCGCCCCGGACGCCGCCGTCCGGGGCGGTCCGGCCGTCCCCTATCCCGTGCCGCTGATGCTCTCCGGCGCGATGACGAAGAGGACGCGCTCCTCGTCGCGGCCGCCGTACCACGGGTAGGGCTTCCCGAGGTACTTCTGGGCGAGCTGCTCGATGTGCTCGACCGCGCCCTCGGTCGTGACCCCGACCACCCGGCCGCGTACCTGGAAGTAGCGCGCGGGGTGGTCGGGATCGCTGACGGCGACGGCCACGCGGGGGTCGCGCGCGATGTTCCGGGTCTTCACATGGCTCCGCACGCTGTTGATCAGCACATGGGTGCCGTCGGTGTCGACCCAGGTCTGGGTCAGCTGAGGGGAGCCGTCGGGCATCGAGGTGGCCAGAAAGCAGGTGCTCGGCCGGCGCAGCAGCGCGAGAAGTTCAGGGGGAAGGTGCACGACGGTCTCCCGGCCGGATCGGAGGGGGCGGCGGCCGGTCCGGACCGCTGAGGCCGCCGTGGGTACCTTCTCACCCCCCATCGCCGCTCCCGTCACCCGGTGTTGGTGGTGCGGAGCAGTCGGATCCAGCCGCTATGCTTGCTGGATACAAGCAAGGTGTTCAACTTGGACCGACAACATCACCGCGAGGGATCACGACGATGAGTAAGGGCACGGTCCATGCCTGCGACCGGGCTGCTGGGCAGGTCACCGCCGCGTCGGGACTGGACGAGGCGGCCGCCGGGCTGGGGACGGAGATCGTCCGCTTCTCCCGGCTGATCGCGGCGTGGAAGCAGCGCGCCAAGACCGACGGCGGCGCCGCCGACCGGGTGCTGCTGGCCCGGCTGGTGGTCGGCGGGGACCAGCGGGCGACCGATCTGGCCGCCGACGCGTTCCTCGACCTGTCGACCGTCAGCCGTCAGGTGCGCTCGCTGGTCGAGCGGGGACTGGTGACCCGCCGCCCCGACCCGGAGGACCGCCGGGGGTCGTTGCTGGCGGCGACCGACGCGGGGCGTGCCGCCTTCGCGCACTACCGCCGGCAGCGCGATGCCGAACTGGCCGCGCTCCTCGAACCCTGGTCGCCCGGCGACCGGGCCGACCTCATCCGGCTGCTGGGCCGTCTCAACGAGGACATGGCAGAACGACAACACACACGGCTGGGCCCCGGGGGAGACCAGGGCGGGGCCGTGGAGCAGGGAGACATACGTACATGAGCACAGCCACCTCCCCGCCCGCCGCGGGAGCCGAGGCGATACCCGGACCCGGGACCCTGAGCCACCGTCAGATCCTCACCATCCTCAGCGGCTTGATGCTGGGGATGTTCCTCGCCGCGCTCGACCAGACCATCGTCAGCACCTCCATCCGGACCATCGCCGACGATCTGCACGGCCTCAGCGAGCAGGCCTGGGCGACCACCGCGTACCTGATCACCTCGACGATCGCCACCCCGCTGTACGGCAAGCTGTCCGACCTGCACGGCCGCAAGCCGTACTACCTGGCGGCGATCACCATCTTCGTCGTGGGCTCGGTGCTGTGCACGTTCTCCACCTCGATGACCGAACTCGCTGCCTTCCGGGCGGTGCAGGGCCTGGGCGCGGGCGGTCTGATGTCCCTGGCGCTGGCGATCATCGGTGACATCGTCCCGCCCCGGGAACGCGCCCGCTACCAGGGCTACATGCTGGGCACCTTCGCCACCTCCAGCGTCGCCGGACCGCTGATCGGCGGGGCGCTCGCCGGACAGGACCAGCTGCTGGGGATCACCGGCTGGCGCTGGGTCTTCCTGGTCAACGTGCCGATCGGCATCATCGCGCTGTTCGTGGTCGCGAAGGTGCTCAACATCCCGCACACCAGGCGCGATCACCGCATCGACTGGTGGGGCGCGCTCACCATCTCCGTCGGCGTCGTTCCGCTGCTGCTCGTCGCCGAGCAGGGCCGGGAGTGGGGCTGGGACTCGTCGAGGTCGATCGCGTGTTACGTCATCGGCGTCGTCGGCATCATCGCCTGGATCTTCGTGGAGCGGTGGATCGGCGACGACGCGCTGATCCCGATGCGGCTGTTCCGCAACGGCACCTTCAGCAAGACCAGTCTGCTGTCCGTGCTGATCGGCATGGGCATGTTCGGCGGGATGCTGATGATCCCGCAGTACCTCCAGCTCGTGAAGGGCGCCAGCCCCACCAAGTCCGGACTGGAGATGCTGCCGCTGATGGCGGGCATGTTCATCGCCTCCATCGCCTCGGGCCAGATCACCTCCAAGACCGGCCGCTACAAGATCTTCCCGATCATCGGCACCGCGCTGATGATCGCGGCGATGCTGCTCTTCCACTTCCGGGTCCAGTGGGACACCCCGCTGTGGGAGACCATGATCTACATGCTGGTCTTCGGCCTGGGCCTGGGCGGCTGCATGCAGACCCTGGTGCTGGCCGTGCAGAACGCGGTGCCGCCGCGGGACATGGGCGTGGCGACCGCCTCGTCCACCTTCTTCCGTCAGATGGGCGCCACGGCGGGTACCGCGATCTTCCTGTCGGTGCTGTTCAGCACGGTCGGTGACAAGATCTCCTCGGCGTTCAAGGACGCCGCGTCCACCGAGCGCTTCCAGGCCGCACTGCGCGACCCCGCGGTGCTGCACGACCCCGCCAACAAGCCGGTGCTGGACATGCTCAAGCACCCCGGCAACGGCAACTCCTCGGGCGTGCTCAGCGATTCGTCCTTCATCCAGCACCTCGACCCGCGGCTGGCCGAGCCGTTCAAGCGCGGCTTCGCGGACTCGATGCACACCGTGTTCCTCATGGGCGCGGTCGTCGTCGCCCTGGCCTTCGTGCTGATGTGGTTCATCAAGGAGGTGCCGCTGCGGCAGATCTCCGGCCTGCAGGCGCGTGCACAGGCCGAGGCGGAGTCCGCCGCGGGAGCGGGGGAGGCCGCGGAGGGTGCGGCGAACGGTGCCGAGGACGGGGCCGACGCGGCGGGCGCCGAGGCGCCGTCCGGGCCGGCCGACGCTCCGGCCGCCGACGCCGTACCGGTCCCCGCCGCGGTCCCCTCGGGCGCCGCGGACCGCGGCGCCGGCACGACCGGCCCGGCGATCCGGGGAACGGTGCGGGACGGCGACGGCCGGCCGGTGGCGCAGGCCGCCGTCACCCTGATCAGCGTCGGCGGCCGGCAGCTCGGCCGGACGTCGACCGCGGCCGACGGCGGCTACGCCCTGCCCACGACGGGCCCCGGCACCTATGTGCTGATCGGCTCGGCGGGTGCCCGCCGGCCGCAGGCCGTGACGGTGGTGGTGGGCGGCGAGCCCGTGTCGTTCGACCTGACCCTCAGCGGCGCGGCCGGGCTCTCGGGCGAGGTCCGCGAGGAGAAGGGCGACGACCCGGTGCCCGGCGCGCTCGTCGTGGCCACCGACGTCCGCGGCGAGGTCGTCGCCTCGGGCGTGGCCGGCCAGGACGGCGGCTTCGCGTTCGGTGAACTGACCCCGGGCAGCTACACCCTGGCCGTCAGCGCCGAGCACCACCGCCCGTCCGCCCTTCAGGTGGAGGTCACCTCCGGCGACCGCAACTGGTACGAGGTGCGGCTGACGCTCGGCGCCCAGGTCCGCGGCACCGTCCGTACGGTGCGCGGCGGTCCGGTGGACGATGCCCGGGTGACCCTGCTGGACCCGGCGGGCAACGTGGTGGCCACCGCCACCAGCGGTCAGGACGGCGAGTACGTGTTCACCGACCTCGACAGCGGTGAGTACACCCTGATCGCCGCCGGCTACCCGCCGGTCGCCACCCCGCTGCACCTGGGGGCCGACGGTCACGGCGCGTTCGACATCGAGCTGAGCCACGACCAGGCGCACTGACGAAGGCCGGCCGATGCGGGTGAGGGGCCCGGTGCGGAAGGCGCGCCGGGCCCCTCACCCGTGACCGGCGCGGCGCGGCGGGGCGTGCGTACGGGGCGCCGGCGCGCCGAGGCGGGCGTGCTCACCGGCGTGGGCGCCCCGCCGGGTTTGGCACCGAAGCCCCCGTCTCATTACAGTTCCGCCGAAGTACGAATAGAACACACGATCCCAGGGAAGCGGCAGCGGCAATGACGGTGACCGAAACAGGCCGGGCCGAGGGCACGGGTATCGACGCGGAGCGGATGGCGGTCTGCCTGAGCGTGCTGGAGGAGCTCGACGCGCTGCCCGTCGACCACCCGGACGCGATCACCATACGACGCGCCACCGCCGGCATCTACCGCACGGTCAAGCAGCGCCGCCGGCGGGAGCGCCGGGCGGCCAAGACCGCCAACGACCGGGCCGTGACCGCGGCCACGGCCACCGGCGCACCCGACCGGATCGACGACGAGACCCAGGGGCTGGCCCTCACCAGCTCGGTGACCACGGAGATCGCCGGCATCCTGGAGCGGCCCCGGTCCTGCTACACCTGCAAGAGCCGCTACGTCGAGGTCGACGCCTTCTACCACCAGCTCTGCCCGGCCTGCGCCAAGGAGAACCGGTCCCGCCGCGACGCCCGCACGGACCTCAGCGGGCGGCGCGCCCTGCTCACCGGCGGCCGGGCCAAGATCGGCATGTACATCGCCCTCCGCCTGCTGCGGGACGGCGCCCACACCACCATCACCACCCGCTTCCCCCACGACGCCATCCGCCGCTTCAAGGCGATGTCGGACAGCGCGGAGTGGCTGCACCGGCTGAAGATCGTCGGAATCGATCTCCGTGACCCGGCCCAGGTCATCGCGCTCGCCGACGAGGTGAGCGCCGAGGGCCCCCTCGACATCCTGATCAACAACGCCGCCCAGACCGTCCGCCGCTCTCCCGAGGCCTACGGACAGCTGATCGACGCCGAGTCCGCCCCGCTGCCCGCCGGCGAACTGCCCGCCTCCGTGGTCCTCGGCCACTTCGGCAGCGGCGCCCCCGCCGCCCTCGCCGCCGCCTCCGCAACCCCCGGCGCGCTGACCGCGGAGGACATCACCGCCCTCGCCCTGACCACGGGCTCGACCACGCCCGCCCGTATCGAGGCGGGCACCGCGATCGACGCCGGCGGCCTCGTACCGGATCTGCACCCCACCAACACCTGGATCCAGAAGGTGGACGAGGTCGACCCGGTCGAACTCCTGGAAGTCCAGCTGTGCAACATGACCGCGCCCTTCCTGCTGGTGAGCAGGCTGCGCCCGGCGATGGCAGCGGCCGCGGCGCGCCGGAAGTACGTGGTCAACGTCTCCGCCATGGAGGGCCAGTTCAGTCGCGGCTACAAGGGCCCCGGCCACCCGCACACCAACATGGCCAAGGCGGCGCTGAACATGCTCACCCGGACCAGCGCCCGGGAAATGCTGGAGAACGACGGCATCCTCATGACGGCCGTGGACACCGGCTGGATCACCGACGAGCGCCCGCACCCCGACAAGATGCGCCTGGCCGCGGAGGGCTTCCACGCACCCCTCGACCTCGTCGACGGAGCGGCCCGGGTGTACGACCCGATCGTCCGCGGCGAAGCGGGCGAGGACCTGTTCGGCTGCTTCCTGAAGGACTACGCGCCCGCGGCCTGGTGAGCGTGACCGCCGGCCGCGGCGGGCCGGGTGCTCCCGGTCCGCGGTCCGGACGGTGACGGCCCGCGGGCTCCCGGCTCGGGCAGGCTGGTCCGCAGCCGCCCCAGGAGCGCCCGGGCCGCGGGGCCGGCGGGCCCTGCCGTCCGCCAGGTCAGGGCGACCCGGCCGCGCGGCCGGGCATCGGTGATCTCCAGCGTCCGCAGCCCGGCGGCTGCCGCCTCGTCCGCCGGCAGCGCCGGGACGACGGCCACGCCGAGACCACGGGCCGCGAGCCGCGCCAGCACCTGTGGGGCGGCCGCCTCGAAGGCGATCCGCGGCCGGAAACCGGCTTGGGCGCAGCAGCGTTCGAGCACCCCGCGCAGGCCCGTACCGCGCGGCAGACTGATCAACGGGCGGTCGCGGAGCGCGGCCAGCGGGACGGTCGTACGGTCGGCGTGCGCCGCCAGAAGGGCGTCGTCGGGCGCGACGGCGGCGACGAGCGGCTCGTCGACCACGATCCGGCAGGAGAGGCCCGCCGGCGGTTCCTCGTCCGCGAGGCCGATCACCGCGAGGTCGAGCGTGCCGTCGTGCAGTGCGCCGAGCATCCGCTCCGAGGTGTCCTCGGTGAGGGACATGTCGACCTGCGGGTGCGCATCGTGGAAATCGGCCAGCAGCGACGCCAGGTCGAACCTGCGAGTGCTGGCGCCGGAGACCAGGCCGACCCGGACCCGGCCGCGCAGCAGCCCGCCGAACTCGTCCACGGTCTGCCGGATCTCCTCGACGGCGGCGAGCGCGGCCCGCGCAAGCGGGAGGACGCTCTCGCCCACCTCCGTCGTGGTCACCGAACGGCCGGAGCGGTCCAGCAGCGGCTGCCCCAACTCCCGCTCCAGCTGCCGGATCTGGGCGCTCACGCCCGGCTGCGCCAGATGCAGCCGGGCGGCCGCCCGCGTGAAGTTGGCCTCCTCCACCACCGCCACGAAGTACTGCAGCTGCCGAAGTTCCATAACTGCTGATTCTAGAGAGGCGAACGGCACGCTCTCGGACTTATGGCGGGGGCGACAAGATCCTTGTGGCCGGGGGGATTTCGGGGGCGGGGGGCGGCCCGATGGCGGACGCCACGGTGGCCGCTCCCGCCGCCCGGAGTCAGCCGTCCAGTCCGTGGCGCGCCAGCAGCGGCGCGAGCTCCGGGTCCCGCCCGACCACCGCGCGGAACGCGTCGAGCGGGTCGACGCTGTTGCCCCGGGCGAGGAGCTCCCGGCGGAAGATCTCACCGCTCTCGCGGATCGTCCTGCCGTTCTCGCGGAACCAGCGCACGGTGTCGGCGTCCAGCACCTCGGCCCAGCGGTAGCCGTAGTACCCGGCCGCGTAGCCGCCGCTGAAGACATGGGAGAAGTAGCCGGTGCGGTAGCGCGGCGGGATCGCGGCCACCGCGAGCCCGTAACGCTCCAGCGCGGCCGCCTCGAACGCCGCTGCCCCGTCGGCGGCCGGCGCGTCGCCGTCGGCGAGGCTGTGCCAGGCCCAGTCCAGTACGGCGGCGGCCTGGTGCTCCACCATCCGGAAGCCCGCGCCGAAGTTCTCCGCCTCGCGCAGCCGGGCCGGCAGCTCGGCCGGCATCGGCTCGCCGGTGACGTGGTGCCGGGCGTAGTGCGCCAGCACCTCGGGCCAGTCCGCCCACACCTCGTTGACCTGGGAGGGGAACTCGACGAAGTCACGCGGCACCTGTGCGCCCGACAGCAGCGGGTAGCGCACGTCGGAGAACAGGCCGTGCAGCGCATGCCCGAACTCGTGGAACAGCGTGTTGACTTCGCCCCAGGTCAGCAGCACCGGCTCGCCGGCCGGGGGCTTGGCGACGTTCAGGTTGTTGACCACCACCGGCTTGTCGCCGAGCAGACGGGACTGCGGCACCAGCGCGTCCATCCAGGCGCCGCCCCGCTTGGACCCACGGGCGTGGAAGTCGCCGATGTACAGGCCGAGCGGGCTGCCGTCGGCGTCGTGCACCTCCCAGACGCGGGCGTCCGGGTGGTACGACACCAGGTCCGGGCGCGCGGTGAAGGTGATCCCGTAGACCAGCCCGGCGGCATGGAAGACCCCGTCGTGCAGCACGGCCTCCAGCTCCAGATAGGGCCGCAGCACCGACGCGTCGACCGCGAACCGCTCCTTGCGCACCCGCTCCGAGTAGTACTGCCAGTCCGCCGCGCCGACCTCCGCCACGCCGGCCACCTCGGCCAGGGCTGCGCCCTCGCGCGCGGCGTTGGCGGTGGCGGGGGCGACCAGCCGGCCGAGCAGGTCCTCGACGGCCCCGGTGGTACCGGCGGTCCGGTCCGCGACCTCCCAGGCGGCATGGCTGGGGTAGCCGAGCAGGGCGGCCCGCTCGGCCCGCAGGGCGGCCAGGGCGACGGCTACCGGGCCGTTGGTGTCGGCGCCGCGCCCGAGGGAGGCGGCGAGCAGGCGCGCACGCAGCGCGGGGTCGTCCAGCGCGGCGAGCTCGGTCTGCTGGGAGAAGTTCTTCAGGCTGAGCACGAACTTGCCCTCGTGCCCCAGCGCTCGGGCGTTCGCCGCGGCGGCCGCGACCTGGTCGGCGGGCAGCCCCGCCAGCTCCTCGGCGCTGTCCACCACGAGCGCGGCGGCCGCGGTGGCCGCCCGGAGGTTCTGCCCGAACTCGGTGCTGCGGGCGGCGATCGCGGCGTTCAGCTCGCGCAGGCGCCGCTGCTGCCCGGGGGCGAGCCGCGCACCGGCCCGGACCCGGCTGGTGTGGTGGCGCTCCAGCAGCCGCAGCTGCTCCGCGTCGCATCCGAGCTGCGCACGGCGGTCGAAGAGCGCGTCCAGCCGGGCGAACAGCGCGGAGTCGAGCAGCAGCGCATCGTCATGGGCGGCCAGCCGCGGAGCGATCTCGACCTCGATCGCCTGGATCTCCTCGTCGGTGTCCGTCGCCACCTTGTTGAAGAACACCCGGCCCACCCGGCCCAGCACCGCGCCGCTGCGCTCCAGCGCCTCCACGGTGTTCTCGAAGGTCACCGGCTCGGCGCAGGCACCGATCGCCGCCACCTCGTCCAGCTGCTCGGCCATGCCGCGGGCGAAGGCGGGGAGAAAGTGCTCGTTCCGGATCCGCGCGAACGGCGGGAGTCCGTAGGGCAGTTCACTCGGCTCGAAGAAAGGATTCGACGTCGTCACAGGGTCCGACCTTACGCCCGGGGGCGACGTCCGGTCCGGCAGTCGCCGCAGGACAGCCCTTGTGGACGCGGGTAGTTGCCCTTCAGAACATACGCCGCGGGCGGGAGGAGGCAGCGCGCCCCCGCCCCGCGTCGGAGGCCGGGCGCGCCCGCTCTCCGCCGGGAGGGCGCCGCAGCGCTGCGCCCCCGGTCCCGGTGAGCGTCGTGGGGTCATCCGTGATGTGATCGAAGCGAGGCAATCACCACTCCTGAGACAGGAGGAATCATGGCCAGCAAGCTGCGAGCCCGCGACATCATGTCCGGCGGAGCGCGCTGTGTAGGTGCCCACGAATCATTGATGGACGCGGCGAAGATGATGCGGGACCTGGACGTCGGCTGCCTGCCCATCTGCGGCGACAACAACCGGCTCATGGGCATGGTCACCGATCGCGACATCGTCGTCACCTGTTGTGCCGAAGGAGTCGATCCGGCGACGGTGCAGTCCGGTTCGATGGGGGGCGAGCTGCACTGGATCGACGCGGACGCGGACGCCTCCGAGGTCCTGCGGACCATGGAGGAGCACCACATCAAGCGCCTGCCGGTGATCGACGTCAAGGGCGGCCACCAACTGGTGGGAATGATCACCGAGGCCAACCTCGCCAAGAACCTCAGCGACGCGGAGATCGCGGAGTTCGCCAACCGGGTGTACGCGACCGCCGGCTGACCCGCCCCACGCCGCACCGCACGCGCCTTCGGCGGGGCACGGGCGACGCCGGGCCACCGGCACGGCCCGCGGTGGCCCGTCCCCTCCGACGAGCCACCGCGGCGTGACAGGGTGGAGCATCACCGGAATTCGCTCGGCGAGGGGCCGGGGAATTCCGGGTATTTCCTTATGCGTTCAGTGGCCGCCGGAGTGCGGCACGGCCAGTCGCAGGCCGGGGAAAATCAGATGCGGATTCGCCCCGATCACCCGCCGGTTGAGCCGGTAGAATTCCTGCCAGCCGAGACCGTGTGCATACGCGATGCCGCTCAGCGTGTCACCGGAGTTGACGACGACCGAGCCGCCGGTACTCCGATGGCGCCCCACTTTGTAGCGCTTCTCATGGGACTGCGGATGGCGGGCCCGCGCCCGGGCCGGCGGCGCGGCCTGGCGCTGCGGTGCGGGGCGCGCGGTGGTCCGCGGAGTGCGGTGCGCGGTGGCCGAGTTGAGCCCCAGCGACGCCGAGCAGGCCGGCCAGGCGCCCCAGCCCTGCCGGGCCAGCACCCGCTCGGCCACCTGGATCTGCTGGGACCGGGTCGCCCGCGCCGCCCGTGACGCGTAGACGCCGCCGCCGAAGGAGTGCCAGGTGGAGTGGGCGAACTGCAGCCCCCCGGAGAACCCGTTCCCCGTGTCGATGCGCCAGTTCCCGCCGCTCTCGCAGCCGGCCAGGCGGTCCCAGACCCCGCCGGACCGGGCCTCGGCCGGCTGTCCGGCCGCCAGGTTCAGCGTGCCGGCCGTGAGCAGGACCGCCGCTGCCGTGAAGCCCCGGACGCCATAGCCCCGGAATTCACCCCGGGCAGGCGATTTCGATGCCCGCGCACATTCCATGCCTCTACTCCCGTCGCTCGCCGCACAGTTTCCTGGCGGTTCTGCAGAAAACCTGGCGCGTTTTCGGCGTACGCGTTCGAACGATGCACGAACCGCGATTTCCGTGCGGCGCCAGGAATTTGACGGGGAAGAGACAACCACGGCCCGAGTTCGCCTCGGCAGAGCGCGCGGGAGCGCCGCCGCCGCCCGGCCTGCCCCCTTGCCGTCGGCCCGCGGCCGTGCTTGTGCCGGGCACACCTGTTCAGACGGGCGGGGCGCACCCGTCGGGCCGAAGGCGCCGCACACCCCCGTGCCCTGCGATCACCTGCCCGGCCCCGGGGTGTCCGCCGAGCGCGACCGGCGCACACGATGCATGCGCTGCGCAGGTCCGCATGCACCGCGCACGGGCATCCCGGCGGTGCAACGGCCCGTCCCGCCTTGGTGCAACGGCGCATCGCACGCGGCGGGGCGACGGGCGCGGGGAGGCATCCGGCGCTCCCCGCGAGGGGCTGGTGCGGAATGGACAGGCACCGGGCGCTGTGGTGCATTGGAGAGAAGGGCGTCGTCGCCCGGGAGGCAGCCGTGGCCGATGTGGAGGTCCTGGTCGTAGGGGCGGGCCCCGTGGGACTGACCCTGGCCTGCGAGCTGCGGCGCCGAGGGGTGCGCTGCCGGGTCATCGACCGCCTGCCCGCACCCCAGCCGTTCGCCAAGGCGGTGGGCATCCAGCCCAGGACGCTGGAGATCTGGGACCGCATGGGCATCGTCCGGGAGGCGCTGGAGGCCGCGGTCCCGCTCCGGGGGCAGCTGCTCTACGTCAACGGCGTCCAGCAGGCGCGGATAGAGCTGACACTGCCGCCGGATGTGCCGTACCGCTTCGCCGCCCTTCCGCAGAACGACACCGAGCGCCTGCTCGAAGCGGTGCTGGCGCGCTGGGGAGGACACGTCGAACGCGGCACCGAGCTGCTGGGTTTCGAGCAGGACGCGGACGGCGTCCGGGTCCGCCTCGCCCTGCCCACCGGCGAAGCGGAGGGGACGAGCGCCGGGTTCCTCGTCGGATGCGACGGGGCCCACAGCGTCGTCCGCAAGACCCTGGGCCTCGGCTTCGCGGGAGGTGCCTTCCCCGAGGAGTACATGCTGGGCGATGTCGAGGTCGACTGGGATCTGCCGCCCGGCTACGCGGTCCGGTCCATGCACCAGAGCGACGGACGCACCGACGACCTGCTGGTGTGCATTCCGCTGCCCGGCCACCACCGCTACCGGATGTCCATGCTCGTCCCGCCCGCACTCTCCAGGGAACCTCAACAGCCCGACGACGAGGGTGTGTCGCACGGGCTGGAGGACGGTCCGGTACCCGGTCTCGCCGACATCCAGGCGGTCCTGGACCGGCTCGCGCCCCGGCCCGCCACCGCCACCGCCCTGCGGTGGTCCTCGGTCTTCCGCATCAGCCACCGCCTGGTGGACCGCTATGGGGAGGGCCGGGTGTTCGTCGCGGGAGACGCCGCCCACATCCACCCGCCCACCGGCGCCCAGGGCATGAACACCGGAATTCAGGACGCGTACAACCTGGCCTGGAAGCTGGCCATGGCGGTGCGGTCGACCGCGAGTGAGGGGTTGCTGTCCAGCTATCACGCCGAGCGCCGCCCCGTGGGCGAGGAAGTGGTGCAACGGACGGTCCGGCATGCCGGCGAGGGCGTCCAGGCGGACCCGGACGACCCGTCGACCCTCATCCGGCGCGAGGCCCAGCTCCTCGTCGGATACCGCGGCAGCCCGATCGTCGGCACGGACCACCCGCCCCGGCAGGGCCCGGCGCCGGGCGACCGCGCCCCGGACTGCGGCGGCCTCCGCTACGAACTCGCCGCCTTCCCGTCCCGCCTGTTCGACGTGCTGCGCGGCGACGAGCACACCCTGCTGCTCTACGCGGACGGCGAGGACCAGCTGGCGTCGTGCGCCGACGTGGCGGAAGCGGCGCGCGGCAGGGCGCACGGGCAGCTGACCGTCCGGGTGATCGTCGCCCCGGGACTCAGGACGGACGGCCTGCCGCTGCCCGTCGTCCAGGACGGCCGGGACGCGTTCCGGCAGAGCTACGGCGCACACGGCGGCGAGGGATTCCTCATCCGCCCCGACGGCTACCTGGGCCTGCGCCCCGCCCGGGCGAGCGATCCGGAGCTGCTGGCGCAGCTCGCGCTGACGTTCCGGACCTGAGCGGCCGGCGCCGCCGGCGTCGTTGCGCTCACGGGGCCTGCCAGGCCTCGAGCTTCAGCCGTCCGTCGCCGTCCTGGTCCAGCGCCTGGAACGCCGCCTCCGCCTGGGCGGCCGAATACCCGGCCGCGCGGTGCACGGCCGTGAAGTCCGCCAGGCTGACCACGCCGTCCCCGTCGGCATCGGCCAGGGCGACGGTCGCGGCGATCGACGGTCCCACCACCCTGCCGAGCGTCCCCGTCGAGCCCGCCCGCGCGAACGCCGCGACGAACTGTTCCCGGTCCAGGCGCCCCGCGGTGTCCACGTCGGCCAGGGCGGCGAGCTCCTCGAAGGTGTTGCGCATCCCCGCCTGCAGGGCCCGCGCCTTGTCGGACCCCTCCGGTTCGCCCACCGCCGCCGTCAGTACGCGCGCCCGCTCGGTGAAGTCGTCCGCGGTCAGGTAGCCGTCGCCATCGGTGTCGTACAGGGAGAAGCGCTGCTCGTACTCGGCGCGCAGGGCATCGGGGATCATGCGTCGTCCCTTCTTGAAGGGGGCTCTTGGCGGAGCCCGGGGAGGCAGCCGTGCGCGGGGTGCCGCGCCGCCCGCCATGAGCACATTAAGTGGCGTCCCGGGTGCGGACGGTCATCAAGAGGTGGTGTGTCAGGGGCCCGTCTCCCCGGGAGGCGGGGGCGAATTCCCGACGGAGTGCCGCGCCGGCCGGCCAGAAAGGCGAAAGTGTGTGCGGATTCATGGGAGAGGTCACGTAAGATCCCGATTCAACGTGAACATCTGTCGCAGTCACCCGTACAAGCGGATATGTCTCCGCTGCTGTCGACCGCGGTGACCGCGCAGGGGGGAAGGAAAACGTCATGAAGTCGTCCCGTCTCCGGCGCCGTCTCGCCGGTACCGCAGCCGTCGCCGCCCTGGTCGGCGCGGGCATCCTGGCCGCGGCGCCGTCCGCGGTGGCCAAGGCCAATGACCTGGCCATCGACAAGGTCACCCTGCAGGCGCCGGGCCTGCAGGTGAAGGTCACCTACTCCTGCGACCCCGGCATGCACCACCAGCTGGTCGCCAATGCGACCAACCAGACCGGCCATGACGGGTCGGTCGCCGCGGGCACCGTCAAGACGGACAAGCTCACCTGCGACTACAACAGCCACACCGCGCAGGTCGCCCTGCGTCCGGCCGTCGGCTCCTCCTTCGGCAAGGGCGACAAGGTGAAGATCGCGGTCTTCTACTTCGACGAGGACGGATTCAGCTACGCCCGGCAGGAGACCGCAGCGGTGCTGTAGGCGCGGCCGCCGCCCCCGCCGGACCGGGCCGTCCCGGCCGGCCGGGGCGTGCCCGGGCCGGGCGCTTCCATGCCACGACCTGTCAGATATTTCGGGTCGGTCACGTATGCAACCGACGGGTCGGACAAACAGTCCTACGGGGCATGAAAAGACAACTGAACCTGCGGATACCGGGGTCCGGCGCCGGCCGCCGGGCGGGCGCGGCGCTCGCCCTCACCGCACTGACCCTTCCGCTGACGGTGGCCTTCGGCTCCACGGCCCAGGCCGCCACCGCGTCGTCCTGCACCGCGAGCCGCGGCCCCTATCAGAAGCAGGCCGAGAAGTTCCTCGGGCTCCCGGTGGACGGCCGGCAGTCGGCGTCCGACTGCCGGGCGATACGTGCGTTCCAGACCAGCCACGGCATCACCCCGAACATCGGCTACGCCGGCCCGGTCACCTGGGGCGTGATGAGCCTCGTGGCCCAGCAGAAGGCCGCCGGCAACAACCCGAACAAGGCGCGCAAGTGCCCCACGACCAAGGGCCGGATCGCCTGTGTCGACCTGACCCGCCAGCTCAGCTGGATCCAGAACGGCTCGAAGCTGGTGTTCGGGCCGGTCCCGATCCGCAGCGGACGCGACGGGTACGAGACCCGCACCGGCGCCAAGAAGATCTACTGGCGCCATCTGCACCATGTGTCGACGCTCTACCACGTGGCCATGCCGTACAGCCAGTTCTTCGACGGCGGCCAGGCCTTCCACTCCATCAGTGGCAGCGTCTGGTCGGCTCCCGGCTCGCACGGCTGCGTCAACATGCGCACCAACGACGCCAAGAAGTACTGGTCCCTGCTCAAGAACGGCGACGACGTCTACGTCTACGGCCGCAAGTCCGGCACCTGAGCCACCCGGGGCGGGCCGGGCGGCGCCGCGGCGGAGGGGAGCGCCCGAGGGCGGAACGCCACCGGGCGCCGTGCCGCGCGCGAGGGGACCGGCCCCGTTCGGCCGGACCGCGCTACGACGGCTGCCGGCTGTTCCGGGCGGAGGACGGCAGCGCACAGGCCGCCGTGCCGCCCGGCAGCCGCTGACGGTTGCGCGCGATGACGCGGTACGCGGCGTGGGCGGCCCAGCGCACCGGCGGGAGGGTGAGCAGCGCCCCCACCACCGGCCATCCGCCGCGGGAGCTCATCAGCAGTTTGGCGACGGCCTGGGCGCCGCCGTGCACGGAACCGGCCGGGGTCACCCACAGCACTTCGCGCTCGGCGCGCTGCTGGGCGACGCCGAGGCGGGCGAGGTCGGCGAACTGCCAGGGGGTCGCCTCGCAGCGCGGCCGCAGCCGTCGCTCGGCGAACCGGACCGAGGACGTGCAGAAGGCACAGTCGCCGTCATAGACGAGTACGGGTTGCCGCCGCGTCGTCCGTCGCTGCATCGTGCCGCCCCCTTCGCGCCGGTGCCGACCTTGGCGGTTCTCATGATAGGTGAACCGTTGCGGCGACTGCGGCGGGACGGGACGGCTCCGTACCCGGTGACAGGCCCGGCGGCCCCGTTTCCGGGAAGCGCCGCCGGGCGAGGGCGTACCCGTGCCCGGGCCGTGCCGGGCGGCCGGGTCAGGAAGCCAGCAGGCGGTACAGGGCCATCGGCGTCACATAGCCGGGCCAGCGGCCGTCGGCGAACAGGTGCACGCCGCCGTCCAGATAGCACTGGTCGACGAGCTGGGAACAGATCATGTGCCGGGTGCTGGCGACATAGCGGCGCAGCCCCGGAACGGGCAGGTGGAACCGGTGCGTGGCGATCGCCAGGTAGTCGAGGAAGCTGTAGGGGACCCCGGCGTAGCCGGTGGCGGCCGCGCAGATGTCGGTGCGCTGCCGCTCGGTGAGGTGTTCCGGGCAGACGTAGAGCACGTCCGCGTCGGCGTAGGCGGCCAGGGGCGTGATGCGGGCGCCGCCGGGCTCCGCCTCCAGCAGTTGGTTGTCGGGGAGGACCAGGAAGGCGTGTTCGTAGTCGGCGAAGCCGTCCTTGTTGATCCACTGTCCGAAGCGGATCAGCGTGCCGGTGACGCCGGAGATGCGGGTGAGTCCGATGTCGCCCGGCAGGGGATGGGTGTGCTTCATGAGCAGCTCCCAGAGCCAGAAAAAGGGGGGTTCCCGTAGGTAATACCCGTTGTCCGGGCATCCGGACCGCACTGCGCGGGGGCGGGTGCCGGCGGAGGGGGCAACGCGCCCGGAGGGCAGATGGCAGAGGGGGCGGGAGAGCGGGCGCCCGGCGGGGTACGGGTCCGCGGAGCGGGGCCGCGGCCGCCGCGGGCCGGAGCGCGAGCAGGAGGAGCGGGACGATGGGCAGCTCGGAGCACCCCATGACGGTGCGTCAGGACGGATCCGGGGCGGCCGGCGGCGCGGGCGCCGGGGCGCTGGCGGGCAGTGTGGCGCTGGTGACCGGCGCCTCCAGCGGTATCGGTGCGGCCGCCGCCCTGGCACTGGCCCGGGAGGGCTGCTCGCTCGCACTGGTCGCGCGCCGGACCGAGCGGCTGGAGCGGCTCACGCGGACCATCGGCGAACGGGGCGGCTCCGCCGTCGCCCTGACGGCCGATCTGGGGGAGGCGACGCAGGCGCCGCGGGTGGTCGAGGAGGCCGTGGGCCGCTTCGGGCGGCTGGACATCCTGGTGAACAACGCGGGCTTCGGCGCGCGCGGCGCGGCGGAGGACAGTGATCCCGAGGACTGGGACCGGATGGTCGATCTCAACCTCAGGGCGGTGCTGCGGATGTCGCACGCCGCGCTCCCGCATCTGCTGAGTGCGGCGCACGACGGGCCGCGCGGCGTGGCCGACCTGGTGACCGTCAGCTCGGTCGCCGGCCGGGTGCCCCGCAAGGACAACAGCGTCTACTCGGCCACCAAGCACGCGGTGTGCTCCTTCAGCGAGGCGCTGCGCCAGGAAGTGACCGGACGCCAGGTCCGGGTCGGACTCGTCGAACCGGGCATGACCACGACGGAGATGACCCGCGGCAGCAGCCAGGCCGGAGCCGCCCACGGACTGCCCCCGGAGCTCTGGCTGCAGGCCGAGGACATCGCCCGCGTCCTCACCTTCATGGTCACGCAGCCGCCGCACATGGCGGTCAACGAGATCGCCGTGCGGCCGACAGCCCAGGAACGTTGACCGGCGCGCCCGCGTCCGCGACGCCCACCCGAGGAGGGACCCCGTGCGACTGCTGCTCGTCTCCGACACCCATCTGCCCCGGCGCGCCAAGGCACTGCCGCCCCACCTGCTCGACGAGGTGCCCCGGGCGGACGTCGTCGTCCACGCCGGCGACTGGGTCGACACCGCCACGCTGGATCTGCTGGAGGCCCGCGCCCGGCGGCTGATCGGGGTGTACGGCAACAACGACGGTCCGGAGCTGCGGGCCCGGCTGCCCGAGGTGGCCTACGCGGAACTGGCGGGGGTCCGGCTGGGCGTGGTGCACGAGACGGGTCCCGCGCAGGGGCGGGAGCGCCGGTGCGCCGAACGGTTCCCCGACCTCGATGTGCTGGTCTTCGGGCACAGCCACATCCCCTGGGACTCCACGGCGGACGGCGGGCTGCGCCTGCTGAACCCGGGGTCGCCGACCGACCGCCGCCGGCAGCCGTACTGCACCTATATGACGGCGGAGTGCGCGGCGGGCCGGCTCACCGCGGTGGAGCTGCACCGCCTGCCCCGCGGCGGATGAGGCCGCGGTGAGGGGGCGCGGGCCGGTCCTCAGCGCCCGAGCAGGCCGCGGACGTAGGCGGCCTGTCCGGCGTGCTGCAGATCGTCCGCGACCACGCTGACCAGGCGCACCCCGAGGGTGACGGGCGGCGTCCAGGCACGGTCGACGACCCGCTTCATGTCCTTGTCGTCGACCCCGGCGAGGTACTGCACGGTGTTGTCGTGGACGGCGCCGTGATAGTCGGTCAGCAGCTGTGCGCTCAGGCCGCTGACGGCCTCGACGTCCTTGCCGGAGTGACCGTAGCCGGTGTCGTCGGCGGGGAAGGGGAGCCCGAAGCGGTCGTACCAGCCGTCCGACGTCCAGACCTGCTCGGTGCCGGCGACCCCGGCGAGGTGGTCGTCCTGGATCCTGGTGAGGTGCCAGACCAGCCAGGCGATCGAGTTGGCGTCGTCGGGGCGGGTGCCGAGCTCGTCGGGGTCGAGCCCGGTGACGACGTCCTCGACGACCTCGCGGATGCGCCCGAAGGCATCGACGAGCAGATCCGTGCTGGCGTTCATACAGGGCTCCTTTGCGGCGACGGAGGTCTTCGCGCGGAAGGTCCGCGGATACCGGTACCGGTGGGCCGAGGTGTCGCGCTCCGGTGGCGGTCGGGCACCCGGAGGGCGTCGGCCCCGGCAGCCCGCCCATGGTCGCAAGCCGGCCCCGGGATTCGCTGCTGGGCAGGCCGAGAGGAGGGAATTTCCCGGATTCCTGGGTGGTCGCGCGCTTCCGTACGGAGGGGAGTCTCCGGGAGGCGGCGGGCGTCGCGGCCGGTGCGGAAGAGGAGCCGCCGCCGGGAATGGGGCTGGGGTGTGCGGGAGAAGTCGGTGCCGGAACTGGTCCGGTATGTCGAAGAATCCCGCTGCCGATGCCGAATGCCCGGGCGGGGTGGTATCGACAGCTGATGCCCCCCTGATTTCCCAGCTCACGGCGGAGATTGTTGCTGAACCAAGGCCCGCGAGGGCGCCCGGTTCCGTTCTCTTGTTACGGTAATCCGGCTCCTGGGAGCGCCCCTTCGCACGACCGGATTCCTCTCCGGTGAAGGGATGGCGCGTGGAATGCGACGTGCCCTCTCCCGGGTATCTCCCCCCACGCATGGAGACTATTTAGTTGAATACGAAATACTCGTCCACGCCTGCGCGCGGCTCCCGCGGCGCCCCTCCGCCGCGGGTCCGCAGGGTTCCTCCTGCCATCGTTGTCTCGGCCGGTGCGCTCATCGGCGCGCTCGCCGTGCTCTCCTCCCAGGACGACGCGAAGGCGACCGAGTACACGGGGTCCCCGGATCCGGCGCCCGCCTCGTCCGCCGCCGAAAGCCCCACCGCCCGGCCGGACGCACTGCGGGCCGGCCGCGACGAGGCGGAGGCGCTCCGGCTCGTCAACGAGGCGCGTGCGGAGCACGGTTGCGAGCCGTTGCGACGCGAGGCGCGCCTGGCGGAGAGCGCCCGCCAGCACAGCCGGGACCTGGCCGCCCGCCGCGCCTTTGCCCACCGTGCCCCGGACCGCGCCGAGCCCGGCGCACGGACGGCGGCCCCGGCGGTCCACGACGCCCGGGCGGAGAGCGCCGCGGCGGCGGAGCCCGAGCACGCCGTCGACGCCTGGATGGACAGCCCGGAGCGCCGGGCCGACCTCCTCAACTGCTCCTTCCACACCACCGGCGTGGGCGTCGCCTTCGACGGGAAGCACCGGGCGTACTGGACACAGGACCTCGCCCGCTCATAGACCGCCGCCGCCCGCCGCGGCCCGAGCGGGCCGCGGCGGGCGGCGGAGGGGAGAGCACCCGGTGGCCGGGGGGCCGCCGGGCGTCTCCGCCCCGGCGCGCCGTGCCGTTCAGTGCGCCGACGGGTCGACCATCGACGCCAGCACGGCGCGCCAGTCCTCGCCCGGCAGCGCGCGCAGGGCCGGGGCAAGCCGGTCGGCGCGGTAGTGCCAGCGGTGATCGAGGTCCGGGTGCACCTCGTCCGTCTCGCGGATCTCGCTGTCGCTGCCGAGCAGTTCGGTCAGCCCGGTGGCGAGGTCGTGCCAGGAGAGGTGCCCGCTGACGGCGTTGGCGACGCCGTGCACGGGGGAGTCCAGCGCGGACACCACGGCCCGGGCCAGGGCCGCGGCATGCACCCACGCCGCGCCGTACCACGCATGACCGTTCGTCCCCGGCCGCGGCAGGCCGATCGGCCGCCCCTCCCGCGCCGCCTGGTAGAGGACGCCGGTCGCACCCCAGCGCAACTGGTCCCGCAGCCGCTGGTGCGCCCCCCAGACCAGCGGGGAGCGGACGGCGCTCGCGCCGCCCCGGCCCCCGTCGCCGGCCGCGCGCAGCAGCAGCCCTTCGCAGTCGACCTTCGCCTGTCCGTACCCGCTCAGCGGCCGGCGCGGCGCGGACTCCTCCGCCACCCACGCGCCGGCCGGGTGCCCGTAGGCGTCCACACTGCTGACGAAGACGAACGGGCCGCGCGACCAGGCGTCGACCATCGCGGTCATCGCCGCCACATCGACGTCGGGACGGGTGAAGGTGCAGGCCGCGTGGAGGACCGCGTCGGCGCTGTCGACGGCCTTGCGCAGCCCGTCCAGATCGGTGAGGTCGCCCTCGACGACGTCCACGCCCTCCGCGGCGACCAGGTGTGCCGACTCCGGGCGGGCCAGCGCCAGTACGGGACGTCCCCGGGCGGCCAGTTCGCGCAGCACGAACGCACCGACACCGCCGGTGCCGCCGGTGACCAGGACCGTGCCCTCGCGCGAGCGCCGCGGCCGCGAGCGGGGGGCCGACGGTGCGGCGACGCGCTCCGCCTCCCGTGCCTCCAGCAGGGCGGTGACCGCGCGCGGGGTGCGGGCCTGCATGATGTCCAGGCCGGTCAGCGGCAGTTTCAGGGCCTGGCGCAGCCGCTCGGCGAGCTGGACGGCGACCAGCGAGTGGCCGCCGAGGAGGAAGAAGTCGTCGTCCGGTCCGGGCGTGTGGCCCAGGAGGGCGGTGAACCCTTCGGTCACGGCGTCGGCGTGCGCCCCTTCCGGCGCGGGGGCCGCGGGGAAACCGGGGAGCCGGGCCGGGTCCGCCGCGCCGTCGGCCGTGCGCGGCAGGGTGTCCAGCAGGGTCACCGCGGCGGGTACCAGCTCCGGGGCCAACTCCGCGCGCAGAAGGGAGCGGAGCTCGGCGGGTGACGGCCCGCCGATGCCGCGCAGCACGGCATACGCGAGCAGCGGGCCGCCGGCCGGGGCGACCACGGCGGCCTCGGCCACCTCGGGGTGCGCGCGCAGCAACGCCTCGGCCGGGTGCCCGCCGGCCTCCTCCCGCGGCGCGGGCGGCGCACCGGGCAGCCGGGACAGCCGGCGGGCGGGCTCGTCCGCCACCGCGGTGAGCAGGGCGGCGTAGTGCGCACCGAGCGCGGCCGCCGCCTCCTCGTCCAGCGCGGTCCGGCTGTACTGGACGAGACCGGCGGGGGCGTCGGTGTCCACCAGGCCGAAGGAGAGGTCGAACTTGGCCTCGCCGGTGCCGACATCGACGTAACTGTCCGTCAGTCCCGGCAGCCGCAGCGTGGCGGGATCGCCCAGGACGTCCGCGGTCACCCGGATCAGCGCGGTCCCGTCCGCGTCGCGGGCGGCGGCGCCGAGGCGCTCCAGGATGAGGTCGAAGGGCACCTCGCGGTGCTGCTGGGCCGCCAGCAGGGCGTCCCGTACGCGTGCCACCAGCGTGCTGAAGGACGGGTCGTCCGCGGTGTCCACCCGGACCGGGAGGGTGTTGACGCACAGCCCCACCAGGCCGCGCATGTCCGCGCCCTGCCGGTGGGTGCCGGCGACCCCGATCACCAGGTCGTCCTGGCCGGTGAACCGGTGCAGTGCGGCGAAGGACGCGGCGAGCGCCACGGTGAACAGGGTGGCCCGGTGCTGCCGGCCCAGCGCGCGCAGGGCGGCCGGCACCCGCGGGTCGAGCGGAACCGTCCGGGTGCCGGCCGGGCGGGTGCCGGTGTCGGCGGGCGGTTGCGCGGGGCGCGGCAGACGCAGCGGGGACAGGCCCTCGAGGCGGTCGGCCCAATGGGCGAGGCCCTGTTCGAGACGGTCGGCGGCCGCCTGCTCGCGGCGTGCGAAGTCCGCGTACTGCGGCGGCGCGGGCCGCTCCTCGACGGCGGTGCCCCCGGCGGCGGCCGCGTAGTCACGGGCCAGTTCCCCGGCGACGGTGTCCAACGAAGGTCCGTCGATGGCGATGTGATGGAACGTCAGCAAAACGGTGTGGTCCTGCTCCCCGTGCCGCAGGACCAGGGCGCGCGGAAGGGGACCGGCGGCGAGGTCGAAGGGGCGGTGCGCCTCCTCGGCCAACAGCGCATCGGCGCCGTCCGGGTCCGTGTCCACGACGCGCGGCGCGATCGTTTCCGGGGCCGGCAGCACCTCCTGGTACGGCTCGCCGTCCCGCTGCCCGTACCGGGTGCGCAGGATCTCGTGGCGGCCCACCAGCGACGTCAGCGCGGCGGCCAGCGCGTCGAGGTCGAGCGGGCCGCGCAGCCGGGTGGCGAAGGGCACGCTGTACGAGGCGTCGCCGTGACCCAGCCGGTCCATCAGCCACATCCGGCGCTGGGCGTGCGAGAGCGGGGCGGGCCCCTGCGGGAGGGGTGCGGGAGCAGCAGCGGCGGCGGGGCGGCCGGCGCGGGAGCGCGCCCGGCGCAGCAGCTCCTCCTGGAGCGCCGCGGCGGAGGGGGTGTCAGTGGCCATCGGTGTCCTCCGGGGCGCCGGGGTGCAGATCGCTGTGCGCGGCGAGGAGCGCGCGCTCGACCAGCGCGGCGTGCCCCGCCACCGTGGGGGCGGCGAAGAAGTCGGCGAGCGTCAGCTCGACGCCGAGCTCCTCGCGCAGGTCGTCGGTGACCGCGAGCGCGAGCAGCGAATGCCCGCCCAGCGCGAGGAAGTCGGCGTCCGGACGTGTGACCTCACGGCCCAGCGACCGGCCCCAGACCTCGGCCACGGCCTGCTCCAGCGGACCCAGCGGCCCGGCCGGCGCGTCGGGCCCGTCCGCGGTGACCAGGTCGGTCAGCGCGCGGCGGTCGACCTTCCCCGAGGCGGTGAGCGGCAGCGCGTCGACCACCTGCACCTCGTCGGGGACGAGATGGGCGGGCAGGGCCGCGGCGAGCCGGTCCCGCAGGGTCTCGGGGCGGGGCACCGGTCCCGGCGCGGCCACGACGAACGCGGCCAGGCGGGCGTCGTCGGGGGAGGGGCGGTGCACGGTCACCGCCGCGTCCGCCACCTCGGACTGCTCCCGCAGGGCGTGTTCGATCTCCGCCGGCTCGATCCGGAAGCCACGGATCTTCACCTGGTCGTCCGTCCGCCCGTGGAAGTCCAGGGTGCCGTCGGGACGCCGGGAGACGAGGTCGCCGGAGCGGTAGAGACGCCCCAGTTCGGGGTGGTCGCAGAAGCGCTCGGCGGTCAGCTCCGGCTGCCCGGTGTAGCCGTGCGCCAACCGGCTGCCGCCGATCCACAGTTCGCCCAGCTCCCCGTACGGAACCGGTCGGCCGCCGTCGTCCAGCAGGTGCACGGTCGCCCCGGCGATCGGCCGGCCGATGGGCACCTGGCCGTCGCAGTCGGCGAGGGTGACGCGGTGGGCCGTGGTGAAGGTCGTCGCCTCCGTCGGCCCGTAACCGTTGACCAGTTCCAGCCAGGGGAAGGCCTGGAGCACCTCGCGGGCGTGGTGCGCGGACAGCGCCTCACCGCCCACGACCACCGTGCGCAGCTGCGCGAAGATCCGCGAGCGGCGGCCGGCCAGCTGGTGGAAGAGCGCGGTGGTGAAGAAGGCGACGCTCACGCCGTGGCGTTCCACCTGCCGGGCCAGGTCCTCGAACGAGGGTCGCTCGGTGGTGCACACCACCACGGCGGCCCCGTTGGCCAGCGCTCCCCACACCTCGAACGTCGAGGCGTCGAAGGTCATCGGCGAGTGGAAGAGCACCCGGTCGCGGGAGGTGAGGGTGAGGTACGCCGGGTCACAGACCAGTTCGGCGATCGCCCGGTGCCCGATGGCCACGCCCTTGGGCCGGCCGGTCGAGCCCGAGGTGAACATGATGAACGCCGCGGCGTCCGGCGCCGGTTCGGCACCGGGCAGGTCCCCGCCGTCCACCAGCGGCTCACCGGGCAGCGCGAGCGTGGCACCGGAGAGGGCAGCCGACTCCAGGAGCTTGCCGTCGCCGACGGTCAGCGTGGCGCCCGCGTCGGCGGCCAGCGCCTCGGAACGCGCACGCGGATGGGCCGGATCGAGCGGTACGCACACCGCGCCCGCCCACCACAGCGCGAGCTGGGCGACGACCGTACGGGCGGAGCGCGGCATCAGCAGGGCCACCGAGTCGCCCCGGCGCACACCGTGCTCGCGCAGATGGGCGGCGAGCGCCCGGGCCGAGGAGACGAGCTGGGCGTAGGTGAGCGTGGTGTCGCCGTCCGCCACGGCCAGGGCCTGCGGGGCCCGCGCGGCGTGCCAGGCCACCAGGGCCGCAGGACCGGCCGCGGCCGCGGGCCGTGCGGCCGCCGGAGCGGACGCGGTGCGGTCACCGGACGGGGCGCGCCCGTCCTGCGGAGTGCCTTCGGTGGGCACGGGGCCTTCCTTCCGGGTGTCGGGGGAGAGCGGGCTCAGGATGGTCATCTCAGACTCCTGCCGGCTGCCGGGCGGTGCGGGTGTCGACGAGCAGCGCCACCGCGCGCAGGTCCGGCTGGCGCAGCAGCTCGGGGGCGCGCAGCCGGATCCCGCTCTCCTTCTCGATGACGGTCAGCAGCCGGGCGGCGAGCAGCGAGGTGCCGCCGGCCCCGGTGAAGCTGTCCGTCAGCGCGAGCGCGGGCCGGGCCAGCAGCTCGCGCGCGGCGCTCAGCACCAGCCGCTCGCCGGGGGTGGCATCGGCCGGCAGTTCGCCGCCGTCCGCGGGGACGTCGCCCGGGCCGGTCCCGTCACCGGTCGCCGCCCGCCGGGTCAGCTCGGCCCGGTCCACCTTGCCGTTGGCGTCGAGCGGGAAGGAGTCCACGATCCGTACGTCCGAGGGCACCGCCTGCTCCGGCAGCCAGCCGCGTACGGCGGACAGCAGCGCGTCCGCGGTGAGCACCGCGCCCGGCGCCGACCGGACGTACGCCACCAGGCGGGGGCGTCCTTCGGCGGTGCGCGGCGCGGTGACGACGGCGCCGAGGACCGCCGGGTCCTTCTCGAACGCGGCCTCCACCTCGGCCGGTTCGATCCGGACCCCGCTGATCTTGACCTGGTCGTCGAGCCGGCCGAGGAACTCCAGCTCCCCGTCGTCCGGCATCCGCACCCGGTCCCCGGTGCGGTACAGGCGCTCCACTCCCGGCAGATCCAGGCCCTCCGGCACGGCACGGAAGCGGCGCGCGGTCAGCTCGGGGTCCAGGTAGCCGAGCGCCAGGGCCCCACCGCCGATGAGGAGTTCACCCTCGGTGCCCCGTGCGACGGGCCGGCCGTCCGGGTCGGCGACGACCACGGTGACGCCCGGGAGGGGGCGGCCGATCGGCGGCGCGGCATCGGTGCCCGCCGCGCTGTCCGAGCCCTGCATGGTGTGGACGGTGGAGATCACGGTGGCCTCGGCCGGACCGTAGGCGTTGTGGACGGTGGTGGTCACGTCCTTGCCGGGCCGGCGCCGCATCCGGTCACCGCCCACGAACAAATGACGCAGCGCCAGGTCCTGCGGCCAGGGCCGCTCCAGCAGCGGCTCCACCATCGGGGTGGCCGCGACGCACACCGACACCGCGGACTGCCGCCACCAGTCGGCCAGCACCATCGGGTCCCAGCGGACCTCGTCCGGCGCGGGCACCAGCGCCGCCCCGGACGTCAGTCCGGCCCACAGCTCCAGCAGATGGGGGTCGAACGCGACGCCGATCAGCAGGGACTGGTGGTCGCCGGGGCCCACACCGCTCGTGGTGCGGTACCAGTCCAGCACCGCGGCGAGCGCGGGCTCGCCGACGGCCACCGCCTTGGGGCGGCCGGTGGAGCCGGAGGTCAGCACGGCGTAGAACGTCCCGGCGGGCGCGGAACGGGCCGTGTCGCCGGACGCGGCGAACGCCGCCACCACCGTGGCGGTGGCGTTGGCGCCCTCGCCGGGCAGCGCCAGCGGCAGGTGCTCGGCCGACCGGTGCCGGGGCGGCAGGATCCCCGGGTCGCCGATCAGGCAGACGACGTCGAGGTCCTCGGTGACCGCTTCGGTGCGGCGCTCGCCGGGGCGGGGGCCCATCGGCAGGTAGACGGCGCCGATCCGGGCGAGCGCGACGGCGGTCACCACCAGCGCGGCCGAACGGTCGAGGCAGACACCGACCAGGTCCCCGGGCCCGACCCGGCCGCGCAGGGCCCGCGCGACCTCGTCGGCGGCGGCGTCGATGTCCTGGTACGTCCAGCGGTGGACACCGTCGATCACCGCGGGGGCCTCGGGGGAGTGCCGGGTCCACTCCTCGAAGCGGGCGAGCACTCCGCTCGTCCCCTTCGCGGCGGGGGCCGCGGTGCGGGCGATGCTGAGCGTGCCGGCCGCGGGCGTCGTCGGGGCCGCCGCCGTGGCGGTCATCGGCTGGGTCATCGGGACTCCGTCACAGTGGTCGAGGCGGCGGGGGCGGACACGGCGGGGGTGCCGACGGCCGTGAGCGCGGTGGCCTGGTCGGCCAGCACCGGGTTCTGGAACAGCAGCCGCAGCGGCGGACGCTGCCCCAGCCGCGGTTCGAGCCAGGCCGCCAGCTGCGCGGCGAGCAGCGAATGGCCGCCCGACCGGAAGAAGTCCGAGGCCGCGTCGAAGCGGCCGTGGCCCAGCGCCTCCCGCCAGCCCTCGGCGAGCAGCTCCGTCATCGGGTCGGACGGCAGCTCGGCGGGTGCCTCCCGGCTCTCCTCGACGGGGACGGCCGGCTCCAGCGCGGCGGCCCTGCGGGTCAGCGCGGTGCGGTCCGGCTTGCCGCCGGCCAGCCGCGGCATGGTGTCGAGCGACGCCCAGCGCCCGGGGACCAGGGCGCTCGGCAGCCGGCGGCTCAACTCCGTGTGCAGGGCCTGCTCGTCCCACGGCGCACCGTCGTCCGCGCTCTCCAGGAAGCCGACCAGCCGGGGCCCGCCCGCGGCGTCACGGTCCAGGACCACGGCGCACGACCGGCCGCCGAGCGCGGCCGAGGCGGCGGCCTCCACCTCCTCCAGTTCGATGCGGTAGCCGCGCAGTTTGACCTGGTGGTCGCGTCGTCCCAGGAAGTACAGCAGCCCGTCGCGGCCGCGGTAGCCGAGGTCGCCGGTGAGGTAGACCCGTTCGCCGCCGAGGGCCTCGACGTCGATGAAGCGGGCGGCGGTGGTCTCCGGGTTGCCGACGTAGCCCTCGGCCAGCCCGGCCCCGGCGATGGCCAGTTCACCGACCGCGCCGTCCGGCAGCGGCCGGTGGTGCGCGTCCAGGACATGGATCCGCTCGCCGGGCAGCTCGGTGCCCAGGGGGATCTCCGCACCGTCGGTGAGGCCGTCCCGGGTGATCTCGTGGACGGTGGAGCTGATGGCGGCTTCGGTGACGCCGTAGACGTTGAGCACGGTGCTGTCGCTGTCGGCCAGGTACGCCCGCATCACGTCCGCCGGGAGGCGCTCACCGCCGAGCACCAGCAGCCGCGGCGCCCACTGCCCGTCGCGCAGCACCGGCCGCATCTCCTCGCGGGTGGCGAGGAAGTAACTGGTCGGCAGGTTGGCCACGGAGACCCGGGCGGAGACCAGCAGCGCGGCCAGCTCGGTACCGGTCGGCACCTCGCGCTCGGGGACCACCAGGCACGCCCCGGCGTACAGCGACGGCAGCACCTCCTCGAGGGCCACGTCGAACGACGGCTGGGCGAACAGCAGCACCCGGTCGCCCGGGCCCAGCCCGAACCGGTCGGCGGCGCCCGTCAGATGGTTCTCCAGCGCCGCCCGGCCGACGGCGACCGGCTTGGGAACGCCCGTCGAGCCGGAGGTGTGGATGATGTAGGCGGCACCGGGCACGGCCTCGGCCGACCGCGCCGACGGCAGGACCGGGGCGTCGACGGTGGCCGTCGGCAGCCCGCCGGGAAGCGTGACGGGGGCGTCCGCCGAGGTCAGCACCAGCGCGGGGCCCAGCCGGCCCAGCAGCAGTTCCAGGCGGGCCGGCGGGTCGGACGGCGACAGCGGGCAGTACACCGCCCGGGTCCGCAGGCAGGCCAGCAGCGCCACGACCGAGTCGGCGCCGCGGGGCAGCACGGCCGCCACCGGCTGCCCGGCGCTCACCCCCGCCGCCCGCATCCGCCCCGCCAGCGAGGTGACCCGGGCGTCGAGGTCGCCGTAGGTGATCCGGCGGGCGCCGATGAGCAGCGCGGGCAGGGACGCGTCGTGCGCGGTGGCCGGGTCCAGCGGATCGTGTTCCGGGGCCGGCGGCGCGGCGGCCGGGAGGGCCTGCGGCGCGGCCGGCGGCGCCAGGTCCGCGAGGGCGGCGCCGGGGGCGTCGAGGTAGGCCCGCAGCAGGTCCAGGAACCGCCCGGCGAGCAGCTTCGCCACGTCCTCGCCGAACATGTCGGCGTCGTAGTCCCAGACCAGGGTCATTCCGGCCGCGCCGTGCCGGAGGCTGACCCCGCGCCGGTCGTCCGGCAGCAGCACCACGTCCAGGTCGAAGCGGGTGGTGCCGGTGTTGAAGCCCTCGAACAGGGTGATGTCCAGGCCGGGGACGTCGATCTCGGGCAGCTCGGCGTCGTGGGCGCTGAACATGACGCTGAACAGCGGGTTGTCGGCGCCGGAGGTGTGCAGGCCGAGCGTGCGGGTCAGCTCCTGGATCGGCACCTCCTGGTGCGGCAGCGCACGGATGAGGGTGTCGGTCACCTCGTCCATGGACTCCTCGGCCGGGGCGGCCGGATCCAGCCGGAGCGCGAGCGGGATGGTGTTGACGAACATGCCCACCGCGCCCTCGAAACCGCGCGGGCGGTTGCCGACCGCGGTGCCGATCACCATCTGCGAGCGGCCGCTGTGCCGGCGCAGCAGTTCGGCGAAGAGCCCCAGCAGCGTGGCGAACGGCGTCAGCCCGCGCTCACGGGCATGGGCGCGCAGCGCCTCCGCCAGATCCGCGCCGATCGACTGCCGCAGCTGGCCGCCGTGGTGCCGGCGCCGGGAGCCGGGCCGGGTCAGGCCGGGCAACGGCATGTCGTACGACATGTCGCGCAGTTCACCGGCCCAGAACTCCAGGCCGTCGCGGCGCTCCCCGCTCTCCTCGTCCCGGGTGCTCGTCCGGACGTGGTCGGCGTACGAGGGCGCGGGCGGCAGCTCCACCGGCTCGCCCAGGACGTGGCCCCGGTAGACGCTGAACACGTCGCGCAGCAGGATCGCGAACGAGTGGCCGTCGTGGATCAGATGGTGCTCGACATGGACGAGCCGGTGCCGGTCCTCCGCGAGCCGGACCAGCGTCCAGCGCAGCAGCGGCGCCTCGAAGGTGTCGAGCGGGGTCTCCGCCTCGGTGCGCAGCAGCTCCTGGAACGCGGCCTCCGGGTCCGCCTCCCCGCTCAGGTCCACCGTGTGCAGCCGCGGCACGCAGGTCTCGGCGACCCGCTGCCCGGGCATCGCCCCGTCGACGGCGACGAGTTCCAGCCGGAGACCGGGGTGCCGGTCGAGCGTGGCGGCGAGGCCGCGGCGCAGCGCCTCGGCGTCGAGCGTGCCCCACAGGTCGAGTGCGGCGGTGAAGTTGTAGGCGCGGCTGCCCGGTTGCACCTGTTCGTGCAGCCAGACGATCTCCTGCGAGGAGGAGAGCGGAAGCATGGGCGGTCCCTGAGGTTGTCGGGGCGGGTTTCTCCGGCCGGGGCATGGTCGGGCCCGGCCTGTGGGGTGGCAGGAACCGGCCGTGGATCGCGCGGCGTGGTCCTGCAGTGGTGGAAAGCGTGTGCGGGGCGGGGCCCCGGGGCGGGTCAGCCGGCTGTCGGCGCCGGGGTCCGCAGCGCGCCGGCGAGCGCGGTGAAGGCGCTCTCGGCGGTGTCGTCGGGGAGGATCGCGCGGTCCCACACCATCCGCAGGTGCAGCTGCGGACCCTGGGTGACGGAGACCGCGAAGGGGCCGCGTACGGCCCTGCCGTCGACATGGATCTCCCGGCCCGTCACACCGCCCAGCCGCAGCGGGGGGTGGCGCCGGGAGTCGTCGACGGTCAGCATGCCGTCGAGCCGGCCGGTCCAGCCGGAGCCGGCCGCGCGGGCGGCGTGCACCACGGCGTCGAAGGGGGTGGCGGCGTGGTCCAGGTCGTCCCACCAGGCTTCGGCCGTCGCGGACGCCGCGGGTGCGTCACCGGTGGCGGTCGGGAAGACCACGGTGTTGAGGAAGCAGCCGAGCACCGGTGCGGCGGCCGGCGGCCGGCCGCCCCACGGGTAGCCGAGCGGCACCACGTGGCCCGCTCCGAACAGCACCGCTGCCGCCGCCCGGCAGGCGTCGAGCAGCTCGGGGAAGGGCACCCCGGCCGGCGGCGCGGGCAGGCGCAGCGCGGCCGACCCGCCGGGCGCCGACCCGGGGGAGAGGGACTGCGGCCGCGGCGCGGGCGCCTGCTCGCGCATCGCGCGCAGCCGTTCGCCCCAGTACGCCATCGCCGCCGGTGCGCCCGCGCGCTCCTCCGCGTCGAGCTGGAGCAGTACGGCGTCCCGGTAGGCGGCCAGCTCGGCCGCGACCTCATGGGCCGAGGGACGCTCGGCGCCGGCCCCTTCCTCGTAGGCCGCGCCGAGTTCCTCGACGATCCGGGCCAGCGACTGGCCGTCGCAGGCGGTGTGGTCCAGGACCACGGCGAGCACCTCGTCCGCGCCCCCGGGCCCGTCCTGCGCCAGGAACAGCCGCAGCGGCGGGCCCTGCGGGTCCCAGCCGGCCAGGGCGCGACGCAGCACGGCGGCCGCGTCCTCACCGGGCGCGCAGGTCAGCCGGGTCACGGGGACCTGCGGTTCTTCCGGGCGGAGCGCGGGGGTGCCGCGCAGCACGGTGAGCCGGGAGCGCAGCACGGGGTGCAGGGCGGCGAGCCGGGTCGCGGCCGCCGCGAGGCGTACGGGGTCCACCGTGCCGTGCGGGAAGGCGAAGAACATCGGCACGAGGTCCGGCCGGCCGTCGGGGTCCATGGCACGCACCAGCGCAAAGCGCCGCTGGGCGCCCGTGACGGGCAGCAGGGCCGGTGCCCCGTCGCCGGCGTCGAGCCGCCGGTAGCGGGCCAGGTACTGGCTCGTGATGCTGAGCACGTGGTCCTCTCTGACATCGGGCCTGCCTCGCGGAGGGCGACGCAGGAAAACGGGCCCTGGTACAAGGGCCGGTGGAAAGGTCGGGGACGGGCGCGGTGGCCGGTCGTCAGCCCAGGGGCGCGGGCTCGGCCGTCCCGGTGGCACCGGTGGTGGCGTCCTCGGTGTCCGCGGCCGGCTCCGTGCCGGGCAGGTCGCGCATCCGTCGCAGCGGGGAGAGCAGCAGCGGCAGCGGGACGGCCAGGAACCCGGCCGCACACCACACCAGCGCCACCCGGGCCCCGAAGGCATCGGCCAGGGCGCCGCCGGCCAGCGCGCCCAGCGGCAGGGTGCCCCACATCAGGAAGCGCAGCGTGGCGTTCATCCGGCCGAGCAGCCGGGGCGGGCACAGGGACTGACGGAAGCTCACCTGGGCGATGTTGTAGACCACGGCGCCGAAGGACACCACACCGCAGCCGAGGGCGAACAGCGCCGCCCCCGCGCCGCGTCCCGACAGCGGCCACAGCAGCGCGAACGGGCCGGTGACCAGCGCGGACAGCCAGATGATCCGGGCCTGGCCGAGCCGGGCGGCGAGCCGGCCGGCGCACAGTGCACCGGCCAGGCCGCCCAGGGCCGAGGCGGCCAGGACGAGGCCGACCACTCCCGGCGCCAGCCCCAGCACACGGACCAGGAAGACCGACTGCGTGGCCATCAGCAGCGCGGTGAAGAAGTTCCCCAGCGCGGTCGTCACGGCGATCACGCGCAGCAGGCGGTGCTGGAAGACGAAGCGCAGTCCCTCGCCGATGTCCCGGCGCAGCGAGGCGTCCGGCCCGCGCTCGGGAAGGCTCTCGGGCCGCTTGATGCCCCACAGGAACAGCGCGGAGAGCGCATAGCCGACCGCGTCGGCGACGATGGCCAGGGCCGCGCCCAGCAGCTGGACGAGCCCGCCACCGATCCCGGGCCCGGCGACCTGCGCCGAGGAACGGATCGTCTCCAGTGCCCCGTTGCCCGCGACGAGCTGGTCGCGGGGCAGCAGCTGGGGCAGGAAGCTCTGGTGGGCGACGTCGAAGAAGACCGTCGCCACGCCGGTCACCAGGGCGACGACGTAGAGCTGCGTCATCGTCAGCACGCCGGTGACGGAGGCCAGCGGGATGCTCGCCATCGCCAGGGCCCGCACCACATCGGCGCGGATCATCAGCGGCAGCTTGCGCATCCGGTCGACCCAGGCCCCGGCCGGCAGCCCGACCAGCAGGAACGCGGCGGTCTCCGCGGCGGTGAGCAGTCCCACCTGGAAGGCGGGCGCGTCGAGCACGAGCACCGCGACGAGCGGGAGGGCGACCAGGGTGACCTGGGCGCCGAGTTGACCGGCCGCGGCACCGGCGAGCAGGAGGCGGAAATCGCGCAGACGCAGCGGGCTGCCGGCCGCGGGTCGGGGTATGTCGGGCATGCGTCGACCATGGCTGACCGGTCGATCAAGGGTCAAAACGCGATGCACACTTTCGGTCGCGTTTCTTCACCATTTACACACCAGAACAGAAAATTCTCCGCCAGATTCCGGCAACGACCGGATGACCGCCACATGTTGACGCCCCTTGTAGGGAGGGGATTCCACGGCGGCGACGGGGTGGGGCCGGGTGAGCATGCACAGAGGGTCACGTGCCGTAATCCGACCGAAAACAGTCGTCGATGTCCTCTTATTGGCCGAAGAGCTCAGTTCCTCCGCTATGGCGCGCTCCACGGCAAACGGCCCGGCCCCGCAGCCATGACAGCCGCGGGGCCGGGCCGGCCGGTCCAAGTCCCCTCAGGCGGGGCGGAGTTCCGCGTCGACGGCGCCACGGATCAGCTCGTGGGCCCGCTGGAGCGAGGTGGTACCGCTCAGCCAGCGCTCGCTCACCCCCTCGACCAAGGCGGTGAGCCGCTCGGCCGCCGCCCGCGCATCGACCCCGGAGAGCGCCGGGTCGGCCTCCCGGGCCCGGTGTATCAGGCCGGCGAGGTCGTCGTTCCACTCGCGGGTCGCGGTGGCCAGCAACTCCCGCAGGTCCGGGTCGAAGACGGCGGTGGCGCGCAACTCGCCCCACGCCGCGCTGTTCTCCCTGACGTCGGGGGCGTCCTGCAGTTCCCGCAGCAGGATCTCGGTCAGCTGCGTACGGGGATCGTCGGAGACGTCGAAGGCGGCGTCGGTGTAGCGGACCGCACGCCGGTTGATGAACTCCAGGGTCCGGCGCAGCAGTCCGGTGCGGTCCTTGAAGTGGTAGTAGATCAGGGCGGTCGAGACGCCGGCCTCCGCTGACACCTCCTCCACGCGCAGCCCGCGGACGCCGCGCCGGGCGATCAGCCGGGCGGCGGCTTCGAGGATCTGGGTGGGCCTGTCCGGCATCGCATGCTCCCGCGGTCCGAGGAATCAAGGTGGCTCGGGTCCGATCATGCCCTACTATCGTCCTGACCAAAATTTCAGTCAGGGGGCTGATCGTGGACATATCCCGACGTCAGACACTGCAAGCGGCGGTCGTCGCGGCCGTAGGAGGAGCCTTGGGTGCCTGCGGCACACCGGACGGCGGCCGGGCGTCGAGCGCGGCGCGCGCCGTTCCCGCGGGCGCGAAGCCGTCCGGCGGATGGCGGCTGCCCGAGGAGGCCCATCCGCACCAGGCGACCTACATGGCGTGGCCCACCCGCCGGATCTGGGGGCCGGACGCCGACGGCGTGCGCGCCGACATCGCCCGCATCGCCCGTACGATCGCCGAGTTCGAGCCGGTGGCCCTCCTCGCCAACGGGCGGGACGTACCGGCCGCCCGGCGGGCCTGCGGGTCCGGGGTGGAGGTCGTCCCGGTCCCGGTGGACGACCTGTGGATGCGGGACAGCGGGCCCGTCTTCGTCCTCGGGCCCGACGGCATCGCCGGTGTCGACCTCAACTTCAACGGCTGGGGCGGCAAGCAGGAGCACGGCCGCGACAGCCGGGTAGCCCGCGCGGTCCTCGACGACCAGCGCATCGCCAGGATCGAGGCACCGATCACCGCCGAGGGCGGAGCTGTCGAGGGCGACGGCCGGGGGACCCTGATGGTGGCGGAGAGCTCTCTCGTCAACGGCAACCGCAACCCCGGCGCCTCCCGCGACGACATCGAGCGGGCGCTCAAGAAGGTGTTCGGTGCCACGACGGTGATCTGGGTGAAGGGCGTCAAGGGCAAGGACATCACGGACTATCACATCGACGCGCTGGCCCGGTTCTCCGAGCCCGGCGTCGTGCTCCTGAGCACCCCGGCCGCGCACGCCCGCCCCAACGAGTTCACCCCGGCCTACCGACAGGCCCGCCGGGTCCTGGAGCGGGCCGTCGATTCCCGGGGGAAGCGGCTCGACGTCGTCGAGCTGCCCGAGCCCGCCGACATCGGACGCCGGGGGAAGGGGTTCCTGGCCTGCTATGTGAACTACTACGTGGTCAACGGCGGGGTCGTGATGCCCCGCTTCGGCGACCGGAAGGCCGACAGCAGGGCCGCGGGCATCCTGCGGGAGCTGTATCCGGGGCGGGAGGTGGTGGCGGTGCCCGTCGACCACCTCGGCGAGGGCGGCGGCGGCATCCACTGCTCCACCCAGCAGCTCCCGAAGACCGGCTGAACGCCACCACCGGGGGCCCGTCACGCCACCGGCCGCGCGGCCGGGCGCGGCAGCCGTCAGGGGCTGCGCGCCCGGTCAGCGGCGCCGGCCGCGGGCGCTCTCCTCGGTCTTCCACCCCCAGGCGGTGAGCATCCCGGGGGACAGACCGGCGCCCCCGTGCGACGACAGCGTCCGCAGGCCCTGCTCGATGCCGGCCTCGTCCACCCGCCCCGTCGCCAGCAGGGCGCCCCGTGTACGGCCCCACGTATCGGCCCAGAAGCGGCTGATCGCGCTGCCCGGCACCAACGGGGGGACGTGGATCTCGGCGGCCACCTCGCACAGTCCTTCCTCGTGCAGGAGCTGCGGGTAGTCCGGGACCCAGGAGATGTCCGTGCCGATGGTCTCCCGCAGCGCCTGCCACATCGCCCGCATCACCGTGGTGTACGGGGTGCTGGGCGCGGTGGCGCTGGTGAGGTCCACGGCGTCGCTGAGCACCAGCACACCGTCGGGCGCCACCAGCGACGCCAGCTTGGCGATCATGCGGCGCCAGGAGCGCAGATGCATCAGGACGAACCGCGCGTGCACCAGCTGGAACCGGCCGGGGTCGAAGTCCGGCGCGGTGATGTCGGTGTCGAGCGCCGTCAGGCCGGGTGTGCCGTCGGCGGCGAGGAACCGGGTGTCGCGGTCCACCGCGAGCACCGTCGTGACCCCGGCCGACTCCAGCAGCCACCGTGCGAGGGTGCCGGTCCCCGCCCCCACGTCCAGGCAGTTCCAGCCGGGACCGGCGCCCAACGCCGTCAACCGGGTGGCGCTCACCTCGTCGTAGGCGAGCGCTCCCAGGTCGATACGACCGGCCTCGCCGGTCTCCTCCGGGCGGAACAGGCCTTCGCCGTAGCGCCCGGCACCGGTACCCCGCACGTCCCCAGTATGACGGCGACCCTCAGGGGTTTCCTGCTGTGGTGACCAGCTCGGGGACCGGCTCCCCGGCCGGCCGCTTGCGGGGCCGTCCCGGGACGCGCCGCAGGACCAGCTGCAGCACCAGCATCACCACGCCGGTCACCACCGCGCTGTGCCACAGCAGCGCGTCCAGCCGGCCCGCCGAGAGGTAGGCGCCGGCGGCCACGGCCGCCAGCGCGCACACGGCCCGGTCCACGATGCTCTCGACGGACAGCAGCGTGGCCCGCGGCGCACCCGCCGGAATGGCGTCGTTCACCAGCTTGCGCTGGAGCGGATAGGCGAAGCCGGTGACCGCGGCGAAAACGCACAGCAGGGCGATCACGGTCCAGGGACCGCCGAGGGTGCTGCCCGCCAGCGCGGCCGCCATCGCGAGGCTGAGCAGCGAGACCCAGGCCACCGGTGACAGCCGCGAGCCGAGCCACTGCGGACGGGCCGAGGCCACCGCCTCCGCGACGGTCATGGCGGCCAGCACACCGCCGTGCGAGCCCTCCGGGATGCCGTGGTCCAGCAGCACCGGCTGGAAGAGGTTGACCTGGCAGATCCGGGAGAGCGTGAAGACGGCCACGCCCTGCACCATGAGCAGGGCGAGCCACGGCGTGGCCCACACACAGCGCAGCGCCGTGGCGGCGTCGCGCAGGAACGTGAGCCCGCCGCGCGCCGGCTGCCCGGCCCGGTCCCGGCCGGCGGGCGCGGCGTGCCGCGGCAGCACCACGGCGCAGACGAGCGAGCCGGCCGCGCTCGCGGCGCTCAGCAGATACGGCGTGGGGTGCGCCAGGGCCATCAGCGGACCGACCAGCGGCCAGCACAGCACCTTCGCGGCCAGCCCCAGCGCCCGCGCCTGCCCCTCGGCCTTCAGGTAGTGCTCGCCCGCGCCCTCGGCCGCCAGGCCGTCGTAGAGGTAGGCGCTGGCGGCGCCGGAGGTCAGCGAGCGGCCGGCGGCGATGGCCAGGAAGTGCACCAGGAAGCCGGTGTAGCTGGGGGAGAGGACCGGGGCCAGGTTCGCCGCGGTCATCACGACGGCGCCGGCCCGCAGGCAGTTGCGGGCACCGATCCGGTCGGCCACCAGCCCGGTCGGGATCTCGAAGAGGCAGAACGCGATGTAGTAGATGCTCTGGATGCCGAAGATCTGCCCGTCGGAGAGCCCGGCCTCCCGCTGGTAGGCGTAGAAGACCGGCATCCACCACAGCAGGTTGAACAGCAGCTGGAAGCCGTTGTTGAGGCGGATGATCCGGCGGGCCCGCGGGGTCAGGGCGCCCGGGGCCCGGGGGTCACGGGCGCCCCGCAGGCCGCTGAACGGGCGGATCACAGCGCGTAGGGGCGGATCTGGACCAGGCGGAAGTCCCCCTGATCGGTCATCAGCCATTCGATGTCGAGCGGATGGTCCACGTCGCCGTCGCTGAAGTGGGACTGCAGCAGCCGCCCGGTCAGGGCCAGCCGGGCGAGCTTGTCCCGGGTGCCGACGGGCAGGTCCTTGCCCGTCGAGCCGAGCGCGACGGTGCGGCCGCCGCCCTCGACCGTGTTGTACAGGTACTGCAGCGGCAGCGTGGTGCCGTCGACGACGGTCTCGGGCGAGCCGGGCGAGCAGTTGACGTAGACATTGCGGAAGTCCGTGCGCCGGGTCGGGTTGCAGGTCACCAGCACCCCGCCGAGGTCCGCCGGCACATACCGCTGGATGATCACGCCCATGTAGGTGTCGTCGAGGGAGATGCCCGCCTGGTGGCGCAGCCGGACGCTGCGCGGCGACAGCAGGGAGGCCCACACCTGGCGCACCGCGTCCAGGAGTTCGTCCTCGCCGTGCACGGTGCTGACCGAGTCGTAGACGCCGGCCGCGGAGAAGCCGGGCAGGTCCTCGGCGTTGGAGGAGGAGCGCACCACGAGCCGCTGCCCGTCGGGGCCGTCGGGCAGCGCCTGGGTGATCTGCCGGGTCACCTCGTCGGGCATGGGGGTGTTCCGGATGAGCTGCTGGAGGTGCAGGCACAGCGCGTCCAGGACGTCGACGGCGTCGAGTTCGAGGGCCATCTTGAGCTTGCCCAGGCCCTGCTGCACGGCCGGCGAGGACGTCAGGAAGCGGTGCTGGAGGGCGAAGGGCAGGGCGATGCCGTCGGGCGCGGCGATGGTGCCGGCCACGAAGTCGGCGGCCAGGTCCCGCAGTTCGGCACCCGACGCGTCCGGGACACCCAGCCGCGCCGCGAGGTGGCCGTAGAGGTCGTTGCGGGGCGGCCGCGGCTGCCCGTAGAAGGTGGTCAGGTCGGCGGAGCGGCTGTCGAGGACGTGGTGGAGCTCCCCGAGGTTGGCCGCCTTGGTGCCGTACCGGTCCTGGTCGGCGCGGCGCAGCCGGTGCAGGAACAGCGCGGGGACGTCCTCCAGCAGCGGCGGCTCCATCCGGATGCGCTGCTGGTGCCAGGCCGGGGCGTCCAGCTCCGGGACGTGCGCCAGCGGGACCAGGCTGATCTCGTCGTCCTGCACCCGGTAGCGCACCCAGGCGCCGTCCAGGTCGTCCGCCTCCACGAGACGGTCCAGGTCGCGGACGATCGCGTTGGGGATGCCCCAGCCGGAGGCGAGGACATTGGTGTGCGAGAGCGGGGTACCCGGCGCGGTGTTGAGGAAGCCCGCCACCCGCGGCACATCGTCCGGCAGCGACGCCATGGCCACGATGTCGGACCAGCCGAGCCCGTCGGCCTCGGCCGCGTACTCCTCCGGGGTGCGGAAGTAGCGCAGCCGTCCCACGGCCTCGCCGGGGTTGAGCGGGGTACGGGTGCGGTTGCCGAACAGCTCATGGCCCAGGATCCGCGGCACGTGGACGTCGCTGATCGCGGCGAGTTCGTGCTCCTGGCCGTGGTTCGCCGGCTTCAGCAGCAGCGGCAGCCGGCCGTCGACCCGGTGGCGGACGAAGGTGTAGAACTCCTCCAGCAGCCGGCCGTTCATGGTGTCGGCCTCGGTGGTCTCCAGGACCAGGAAGGGCCGCTCCCGGCCCTCGGCGTCCTCGTCGGTGTGCAGCGAGAGCACACCCAGCAGGAAGCGGCGCTCGGGGTCCATGTAGACCGAGGCGTTGAACGCGTCCAGGCAGGAGTCCAGGTCGGCGAGCTCCATGCCGAGGACGCGGGTGGCGATGTAGTTGACGTGGAACGGGTGGGCCGCGGTGTCCAGCAGGTGCCAGGTGTTCTCGATGCGGTCCACCACGACCTTGAGGTACGGGTGACCGGCCAGGACGCCGGAGAGGGTGCGGAACAGCGGCAGGGAGAGGTTCTCGCCGATGACGGTGCGGTCGGTGACCGGTCCCGGCGCGCCGGAGGGCAGGAGGGCGGTGGTCATGACTGTGCCTCCGTGGTGCCGTGGGGGAGGACCTTGGGGAGGTCGTCCACCAGGGTCCGGAAGTCGCGGATCACGGTCTCCGGGTCGGCGGCGGACAGCAGGCACAGCGCCGCCATGGTGTTGGCGCCCGCGGCCGGGTCGTACACCGGCACCAGCGTCCCGTCCGGCAGCGAGTTCTCGGCCACCACGGACAGCCGGCTGCCCGCGCTGACGGGCACCGCCTCGCGCACCGTCGGGAAGTCCCACAGACGCCGGTCCGGCCAGGCCTCACCGGCGCCGTCGACGGCCAGGACGACCAGCGACCCGGCCGCGCCGTCCGCCTCCTGCGGGGTGCGGGCCTCGGCGGGCCAGGAGACCGGGCGCCCCAGCAGGTGGTCGGTGAGCATGCCGATGAGGTCCAGCCCGAAGACCTCCTCGATCTGCGGGACGGTCATCGCCCCGCCGAACCGGGCGGCGGTCTCGATCACCCACATCCGCCCGTCGGCACCGAGCTTGATCTCGGTGTGCGTACCGCAGTTGCGCAGCCCCAGCGCGTCGACCGCGTCGCGCGCGAGGGCGACGATGCGCCGCTGGGCGTCGTGCGGCAGGGCGGCGGGGGTGATGCCGGCGCGCTCGGTGAACGGCTCCACCGTCGGCATGCGTCCGCTCAGGCACACCGGGCGGAAGTCACCGTCCACGACGACGCCTTCGACGCTGACGTAGTCGCCCCAGCCCTCCTGGTCGAACCACTCCGACGCGGTGCCCTGCACGATCTCCTCCACGAGGAAGTCCGCCCCGGCACCGGCCACATGGAGTTCGGCGTAGCCCAACTGCGCGGATTCGGCCATCACCTCCCGCGCCCGCGCCCAGGCCGCCGGCACCTCGTCGGGGCGGCGGATGATCCGGTGGGCGGTGGATCCGGCGCTCCAGGCGGCCTTGAGCAGCAAGGGGAAGCGCAGCGCGGCGGCCGCGTCGTGCAGATCCTGTTCGGTGGCGACGGGGCGGAAGCGGGGCTGGGATATGCCCTGGTCCTGCCAGGTGCGCCGCATCATCCTCTTGTCGCGGGCGAGTGCGCAGGAGCCGCCCGCACCGGCGAGGCCGAGCTTCTCGCAGG
>Ga0207426_1000632_pt1 | contig 44581 bp, 38 predicted proteins | sample AraplaMF_Cvi_mMS_FD_184265 | JGI IMG/M metagenome (GOLD analysis project Ga0207426, IMG submission 184265) | Arabidopsis root microbial communities from the University of North Carolina, USA - plate scrape MF_Cvi_mMS (SPAdes) (version 2) | ecosystem: Host-associated > Plants > Roots > Endosphere... | reverse complement strand
GCAAGCTCGTGCAACTGTTCGGAGAATCGGATTCGATCCAGCTCGACACGTACTTCGTCTATCCCGAGGAGCTGAAGACCGTCGCACGCGTGCAGGTGTTCCGCGACTTCGTGGTGAGCAAGGCGCAGCGCTGGCCGTCCTGATTTCCGCATGTCTGACATGCGGCCTCGGCTGTTGCTGCATGCCGCTCGTCAAGCCCATACTGTTTGCACGCTGAGCCTTCGCGTTGCGCATTTGTCCCCCTCCTCCAGTGGCGCGGGAGTTCAGTAATCCCTCTTGGAAGGTGATTGTGTCGGCCTCACGTGGCCAATACCTAAGCCGGGCCCTTCGGGTCCGGCTTTTTTTCTGCCGAATCCGCACCTCGCCTTCCGCGTGTATTGACAGTTCCAGGCCACCCCCGCATCATCTGCCAATGATCACGAAGTCGTGCGCACTCGTTTCGAAAAAAGGCCCCCATCCGGGGACCTCGGAATGTTGCGCGCGCTAGGCTGACTTCGTCATCGCGACAATCCCGACAACCCCGCCACCTGGACGGGGTTTTTTCATGTGCCCTCCGTCTCAGGTTTCACGAGAAGGAGATGGAACATGACCGGACTACGAGAACATTTGCACGGACTGTGGCTGCCGCTGGTGACGCCGTTCCAGGGCGGCAGACTGGACGAGACCTCGCTGCGGCGGCTGACGCGGCATTACTGCGCGCAAGGCATCGACGGCTTCATCCTGGGGGCGACCTCCGGCGAAGGCATGACGCTGCGGGACGCCGAGCTCGAGCGCCTCGTCGCCATCGTGCGCGACGAGATGGCGGCCGGGCGCCGCAGCTTGCCGCTTTGCCTTGGCCTGTCGGGCGCGGACACCTCGCGGCTGAAGGAGCGGCTGGACGAAACCGCGGACTGGCCGATTGAGGGCTATCTGATCGCGAGCCCGTACTATGTGCGGCCGTCACAGCGCGGACTGCTGGCGCATTTCGAGGCGCTCGCCGACCACGCGGCCTGGCCGATCGCGCTCTACAACATTCCCTATCGCTGCGCGGTCAACATCACCAACCAGACCATGCTGCGGCTCGCCGAGCATCCCAACATCGTCGGCCTCAAGGATTGCGGCGCCAGCCGCGAGCAATCGATCGCGCTGTTGCGCGACCGCCCGAAGAATTTCCGCGTGCTGACCGGCGAGGATGGGAACTATCTCGAGGCGCTCACCGATGGCGCCGACGGCGGCATCGTGCTGTCGGCCCATGTGGAGACCGCGACCTTCGCGGCGATCCTTGGCGAGATGAAGCGCGGCAACCACGACGCCGCGCAGGCGCGCTGGCACGAGGTCGCCGAGCTGACGCGGCTGTTGTTCGCCGAGCCGAGCCCGGCGCCGGCGAAGTACTGGCTGTGGCGCAGCGGCCTGATCGACAGCCCCGAAGTGCGCCTGCCGATGGTGGAAGTCAGCAGCGAACTCGCCGCCACCATCGATCGCGAGATCGAGCGGCGGATGCAGGTCGCGGCGTAGCGCTCTCTCTCGCCGCGCGCACGGTGCCCCTTCTCCCCTTGCGGGAGAAGGTGGCGCGAAGCGCCGGATGAGGGGTTCTATCCACGCGTGCTCGCTGTAACTGAGTGCGCCAAGACAGACCCCTCACCCGTCTCGCCGCGTTGCGGCGAGCCACCCTCTTCCGCAAGGGGAGAGGGAAGGAAGAGCCGCGTCTTCAAACAATCCGTCGTCAAGAGAAGAGACTGTCACCCCACCCCGTCATGCGCCTCGCTTCGCTCGTTCGCGTGCCGACCCTCCCCCTCCAGGGAGGGTAACGCGCCCGCCTTGGTTAACCGTACCCCAACGGCCTTCGCAGTCGCCGCATGGTGCATCCACGTCTCGTTTACGCATCCGCCCCTATCGTTTTCGGCAAAGTCGACCGAAGGGGGAATATCCAATGAGGCATCGCACACGGCCTACGGCCGCGAGCCAGTTCGCGCCTGCCGATCTCTTGCAGGGAATTCTCGTCGTCTCGTCGTTCGGATTCTGGGCGGTGGTGCTCGGCCTGATGCCGGTGCTGCTGTTCAAGGTCTGGCTCGCCTGAGCTGGCGGCTCCGCTGCGATGGTTAAACCGGCGTAGCAAATGCGTTCAAAATACGAACGGGCCTGCAAGCCGGAATTTTAAAACATCGCGTGTAGCGTGACGCCCATAAGCGAAGAAATCGCGGGGGCGTTTGTGAATAGTCATAATGAAGTGGCGTCGCATTTCGGCGCCGGACAGCAGACGCTGTCCAATGAAGAGAGCTTCACCACCGAAGACATTCTCTGGGCGGTCGGCATCTGGTCGGTAATCCTGACGCTGTCGCCGGTCATCGTGTTCTACATGCTGATGGTGGCGTAGTCTCATCCACGCGTGAGACGAAACAAGATCATTCCTCCCGTCATTCCGGGGCTCGCGAAGCGAGAACCCGGAATCTCGAGATTCCGGATTCGCCCTTCGGGCGCTCCGGAATGACGGACGAAGCGGTGAAACCCAGAAACGCAAAACGCGCGGACTTCCGCGCGTTTTTCGTCCGGGGAATGATTTATGAAAATTACGCCGCCTGCTTGTGCATTGCGCCGGACGCCGACGCCGTGCCGCGAATGGCCTTGACCGAACGCTCGATCGCCGCCCACAGCCTTGCAATCTCCTGAGCCGCACGGCTCTCGGCCTGATACTCACGCGCGCCTTCGCCGTGGCTAAGTGCCATCAACAAATCCGAACGATTGGTGATCTGACCGCCCCACACCGGAGCACGGAATTTCGCCAGCGCCTCGCGGGCGATGGTGACGATCGGGCTTTCGGCCTCGTCGCGCTTGGCCGGCGCACCGTTGAGCACGACCGCGTAGGGCTTGCGCGCCGCGCGGCACATCTGGATGGTTTCCTGCACCGCGTTGACGTCGAACACGCCGGGACGGGCGGGGATCACCACCATGGTGGCGTTCTTGATCGCGTCGTCGACGACGGCCGAGAGGTTCGGCGGCGTGTCGATCAACACCCATTCATAACCGTCGCGCTTGGCAGCGGAGACGATGCCGCTGACCGAGTTCACGGCGGACTTGATCGGCGGCTCGTTGGTGCCGCGCAGCTTGTGCCACAGCGTCAGCGAGCCCTGCGGATCCGCGTCCACGAGCATCACCTGCTTGCTCGCCTTGATCTGCGCGGCGAGATGTGCAGCCAGGGTACTCTTGCCCGAGCCGCCTTTACGCGATGCGAAAACAATAACGTTCATACCCTTGGCCTCCAGATTGACCCCAGGCCGCGAAAATGAATCACCACGCTGATTCGTGAAAGAAAAATTTACCGGGAGTTGCTCCGCGGTCACGAAATAACTGGGGTGTTGGCTTTTGAGTCACACTGCCGCGCGCGGCAGGACACAAACTGCAATGAAACGCCTTCTGGCGAAGCGTATGTGCGCTTTTTGAGCAGCGCGGCGGCAAAACGGCTTGCAACCTTGCCGCGCAAACCGTCGTCCGACTCTTTTCAATCGCGTGCCGCCGTAATCGCCGCAGCCTTTCGCCCTCGCCGCGCGAACAAAACGAGTCCGGTGGCTGTCGCCGGGCTGAGGCCGCAATCATCTGGTTTAGGGATCGAAGAAACCGCTTTGATGCTTCAGGCGGCCGCAGGACGCCGCGGGGCGGACATGCGAATGCCCGGGACGTCATTCGCGACGACGCACCCGGGCATCAGCAGGTTTCAAGGAAGGAACGCGCTTGCCGGAAGCGCTCAGCTCGTTTCGGTTTTCTTCTTCTTGCTCGCCTTCGGCTTGGTGCTCTTCTTCGTGGTCGAGGCAGCCTTCGGCGCGATGTTGGTGGGACGGCCGGCGCGGGCCTCGCCGGGCTCGGGGCCCTGGCGGAAGAACGCCCTGCACTGCGGCGACAGTTGCGACTTCTTCTGGATCATGCAGGCGGTGATGGCGTCGACGTTCGGCACGAACTCGCCGCACAGCCGCATCGCATCGGGCGTGCAGGCCTGCTGCTGCTCCGGCGTGTAGGCAAGGCTGCTGCCCGGCTGGACCAGCACGGCCAGGGCAACCCCGGCGATGGCAGACAGAACGGACTTCCCAGAGTGAAACGCCGGCATCGATCCCCCCAAAAATGCGAGTCAGGGCGCGGAGTGTGGGTGAACGGCGGTTCGTTGGCAACGAGGGGGGACGCGAAAGGCTGGGGTTGTGCGGTCTCGGCAACAGGGTGAGCGCGTCGATAGACTTGCGGAGGGTGCTCCGGGCTTGCTGAACCTCTCCCGCTTGCGGGGGAGGGCGCGGGTGGGTGCTCTCTCCGCGTCGGGGTCCTCGCTTGCGGCGACACCCCCACCCCAGCCCTCCCCCGCAAGCGGGAGAGGGGGCGCACCTCCTCGCGTCGCCCGCGACACGCCTAAGCCTCTGCGGAGCTGGCGCGATCGCCCTCCTCCCCGGAGGCACGAAGGCCGGACGACAAAAACTGCGAAAACAACCCCATGCACAGTAGAAAACCGACGGCATTGTCGCGCCTTAGGATTTAGCGAAGTCGGGTTTGACTTGTCGGGCAAAACAGGGGCATCATGTCACGATCAAAAGATGCGCGTGGGGTGGCCGGCCTGTGTCCTGCGCTGTCAAAGCGCAAGGCGAGGAGGCGATCGCATGGAAGGCAATGAGGCAGGACTGCCGCTGTCGGGGGTTACGGTGGTCTCGCTGGAGCAGGCGATCGCAGCCCCCCTCGCCAGCCGGCACCTGGCGGACTGGGGCGCGCGCGTCATCAAGATCGAGCGGCCGGGCGCCGGCGATTTCTGCCGGGACTACGACCACGTGATGAACGGCATGTCGAGCCAGTTCGTCTGGACCAACCGTTCCAAGGAAAGCCTTGCCATCGATATCAAGAGCGAGGGCGGACGGAAGGTGCTGGACGCCTTGCTGCCGCAGGCCGACGTGTTCATCCAGAACCTGGCGCCGGGCGCCGCGGAGCGGCTGGGCCTCGATGCCGCATCGCTGGTCCGGAAACATCCGCGCATCATCGCCTGCGACGTGTCGGGCTATGGAACGGGCGGCCCCTACAGCGACAAGAAGGCCTACGATCTGCTGGTGCAGTGCGAGGCCGGCGTCCTCGCCGTCAACGGCACCGAGGCGGAGCCGGCCAAGGTCGGGCTGTCGGTGGTCGATATCGCCACCGGCATGTACATCCTCAACGGCGTGCTGATGGCGCTGTATCGCCGCGAGCGGACCGGCAAGGGCACCGCCTTCCAGGCGTCGCTGTTCGACTCAATCACGGATTGGATGAGCTATCCCGCTTTCTACACGAAGAGCACGGGCAAGCCGCTGCCGCGCACAGGCGCGCGGCATGCCACCATCGCGCCCTATGGCCCGTTCCGGGCCGGCGACGGCAAGACGATCTTCTTCGGCATTCAGAACGACCGCGAATGGCGATCGCTGTGCAACATCGTGCTCGGCGATGCCGGCTTCGCCGACCATCCGAGCTACTGCACCAATCCGCTGCGCATGCAGAACCGGGATGATCTGCAGGCGCATATCGAACGGCGTTTCGCATCCCTGACCGGCGAGGAGGTGTTGCGGCTGCTCGACGCGGCCTCGATCGCCAACGCGCATCTGAATTCGGTCGAGGCTTTCCTGGAGCACGATCAACTGCGCGAGCGGGGCCGGGTGCAGAGCGTCGGATCGCCGTGCGGGCCTGTGATGAGCTTCCTGCCCGCGCTCACCATTCCCGGCCTGACGCCGCGCATGGATCCTGTCCCCGGTGTCGGGCAGCACAATCACGCCATCTTCAGCGAACTCGGTCTTTCGGAGGAGACGTGACGATGGTTCATCAGCGGCCCTCGCGCGCTTACCTCGCCGTTCCCGCCCATCGCGCCAATCTCGTGGCCAAGGCCGCGGCTTCGGCTGCGGACGCCGTCTTCATGGATCTCGAGGACGCGGTGCCGCCTTCCGAGAAAAGCGCGGCGCTGGATCAGGCCGTCAAATCCCTCGCCTCGCTCGACTGGGGCAACAAGCGCGTCGCGGTCAGGCTCAACGCCGTCGACAGCCCCTGCCTCGCGGCGGAAATCCGCGCGCTGGCGCCGCTGTCCCGGCTGGATGCGGTGATCGTGCCGAAGGCCGAGCGCGCGAGCGACATCGCTGCGATTGCCGGCGAGTTGCGTGAAGCGGCCGGAGGACGCCCCGCGCCGGTCGCGCTGGAATTGCTGATCGAGACGGCGCTCGGTCTCGTCAACGTCGACACGCTCGCCGCGTCTCACGAAAGCGTCGCCGCCCTTCATCTCGGCGTCGGAGATTTCGCCGCCTCGATCGGGGCCCGCACCTCCGACATCGGCGTGTCGCCGGATGGCTACCGGCACGTGGGATCGGCGCACAGCGGCTACGCATCCGCCCCGCTCGACCTGTTCGCCTATCCGATGATGCGCGTTCTGGTGGCCGCGCGCGCGTTCGGCCTGCGCGCCATCGACGGCCCGTGCGGCGCGTTCCGCGATCTCAGGCTGACCGAAAGCATGGCGCAGAAGGCCGCCGCGATGGGCTTCGACGGCAAGCAGGTCATCCATCCCGACCAGATCGCGCCGACGCTGCGGGCATTCGTGCCCTCGGACGAGGAACTCGCGCAGGCGCGACGCATCGTCGAGGCGATGGCGCAAGCCGAGGCGCAGGGCCAGGGCGCGGTGACGCTGGACGGCAAGATGATCGACTATGCCAATGTGCGCATGGCCCGACGGATCATCGAGCTGGGTTCGTAGCGCGCATGGCCACCATCTTGATCGTCGCGCCGGTGTTCGCCCTGATCGCGGCGGGCTACGCGTCGGTGCTGTTTCGTTTCGTCTCCGAGACCGCGCACAAGGGCATCAGCGAGTTCGCCTTCAGCATCGCGATCCCCGCGCTGCTGTTTCGCACCATCGTCGTCTCGGAATTCCCCGACGTCAGCCCCTGGCAGATGTGGGGCGCCTATTACGGCGCGCTCGCGCTGACCTGGATTGCGGCGCTGGTCCTCTCGGCGCTGCTGCGCGCGCGGCGCGAGGATCGCGAGGACGGCGTCGTGTTCGCGATCGGCTCGGTCTACGGCAACATCGTGATGCTCGGCATTCCCCTGGTGCTCTCCGCGCTCGGCAACGAGGGCGCAGGACCCATGGCGCTGATCCTGTCGGTGAACACGCCGCTGCTCTGGCTCTGCGGCATCCTGCAGATGGAGCTGGTCAGCCGCGAGCGGACCGGCTCGCCGCTGTCGGTGATCGGCCCCATGCTGGCCGACCTCGCCCGCAACCCCCTGATGCTCGCGATCGGTTTCGGCGTGGTCTGGCGCTTTACCGGCCTCGGTCTCAACCCGGTCGTCGACCGCACCATCGAGCTCTTGGCGCAGGCGGGCTCGCCGGCCGCGCTGATCGCGCTCGGCATCAATCTGTTTCGCTTCGAGGTGAAGGGCGAGAAGCTGAGCATCCTGGTGATGTGCGCGCTCAAGCTGATGGCGATGCCGGCGGCTGCGTTCGTGCTGGCAAAGCTGCTCGGCCTGCCGCCGAATGCGGCCGGCGTCATCGTGCTGTTCGCGGCGATGCCGACCGGCGCCAACGCCTACATCTTCGCGGCGCAGTATCAGCGGCTGGTGAACCCGGTGTCGGGCGCGGTCGCGCTCGGCACGCTGCTGGCAGCGCTGACGCTGCCGGTGGTGGTGATGATCGTGACGGGGGCGCGGTAGGGGCGATAAGGCAGGAAGCGCGCTAATTTCGGTGCTGCCGGATTCCAACGGAAGCTCGGCCCGAGTTGCCCCTATTCAACACGCCCGCCCGCGCGCCAGGCCATCTCCCAGAAGTCTGCCTCGAGCCGGGTGGCTTCCTTGAAGATCGCGATCAACTCGGCCTCGCGGGCCGGCGTCGCGTAGAGATCGGCGAGACGCTCCAAATGCGCCCGCGCCTTGGCAGCGACCTCCTGGTACGGCACGCCGGCGTATTCGGCGATCCAGACGCGATAGGCGTTGGTCGCAGCGTCAGCATGGGGGCGCGCGGCGAGCCGCGTTGCGATCTCCGCGTACCCGATCACGCAAGGGGCAAGCGCCACCTTGAGTGCCAGCAGATCGCCGCGCATTCCCGCGTCGAGTACGTAGCGCGTATAGGCCAGCATCTCGGCCGCCGGAGGGGCCTGTTCAAGGTCGGCCGGGGATAGACCCCAATCGGCGCAGAGCTTCACATGCAGGTTCATCTCGACATCGAGGATGGCCGACAGGCCGGCCGCTGCTTCACGCATGTCGGCAAGCGTGGGCGACTTGTAGACCGCGAGCGCGTAGGCACGAGCAAACTCGATGAGGAAAAGGTAATCCTGAACGAGGTAGTGACGAAACGCTGCTTCGGGGAGCGAGCCGTCCGCCAGTCCGTTCGTGAAGGGATGTTCGGTGTAGGCCCGCCACTCAACGGATGCTTGTGTCTTGAGACGCTCGAAGAAACTCACGATCTTTTCCGCCTGGCTCGGTTTTCGCTACCGATAACGCATCGCGAACCAGGGAGCTACGGGGATCGTGCACAAAATCGGCTTTGCGCGGCGTTGCGGATTGGCCCCTCCCCGCTGCGGGAGCTCGATGCACTGTCATCGTCCTTGTCAGGCGCGGTCGCGCTCGGCACGCCGCCAGCGGCGGCGACGCTGCCGGTGGTGATGATCGTCACGGGGGCGCGGTGAGGCGGCGGAGGCTTGGCGGGCGACGGTCCACCGCCTCGCCGCCCAAATCCAGTCAGCGCAGACCCAGGAACGAGAGCAACGCACCAATCACGACGATCAGTCCGACCAGATAGATAAGTCCGTTCATGTCTCAGCTCCCTCAGCGTTGTTCGGCCCTACCGCAGCTACAAACACCTGAGGTCGCCAAAAGGTTCGGCGGTGCCGGACGCTGATTTCTCCTGAACTCCGGGAACGAAAGCGGACGATCCGTCATCGTGCGGCCCTGAAGGCCCGCCCGATCATTTCGATGATTTTGCCTTTACACGCAAAGGTCGCTAAGCTGCCCCGATACGTGTTGCAGGGAGGGTGACATGGGACAGCGCGAAGACATGCTCGCATTGATCAAAGCCGCCTACGCCGCGCGCGGCGACGGCGACGTCGAAGGCCTGGTGACGGCTTTTCATCCCGAGGGCGTGTTCACTCTGACGGGCGACAAGAGCGCACTCGCACTGACAGGAAGCATGGAGGGACACCCGACCCTGCGTGCGGCTTTCGGTCAATTCATTGCCAACTTCGGCTTCGAGGGCCGCGAAATCCTGGCCGAGCTGGTCGACGGGGATCGTGTCGCCGTCCATTCCCGCGTCGTCGTTCGATACCATCCAAGCGGAAAAACGTTCAGCACCGAGATGCTGGACCTGTTCAGAATTCAGGATGGCAAGATCGTTGAGCTGATCGAGTTTGCGGACACGGCGCAGATCAAGGCAATGATCTCCTGAGGCGCGATGAGATTGGGTTGAGTGGTCCTCGCGAATGGAATGGGAGAGAAGCCGGGCATCCTTGTAATGCGAGCGAAGAAGCTCGCGGCGATGCCGGCAAGTGCGACCAAGGAACTACGGTGATAGCGCATCAAGTTGAGTGATGGCGATGATGCACATTAGCACGGAGTGCGGCGTAGAGCTTCGCGCATTGTCTTTCAAATCTGGATAAGTGACCATGACCAAATTCAAGCTGCCGCCTGTGATCGCTCAACTCGTCTTGGCCCGCAATCGTGTCCGTGACCACTACAATGTGCCTGGTCTCGCCTTTACTTTGGATGGCAAATTGGTGGGCGACATCGGAGAGGCCGTCGCTGCTGAGATGTACAACCTTACACTCACTCCGGGCGGTGGCACCGGGATCGACGGTCATGCGGCCGACGGGCGCACTGTCCAGGTCAAAGCTACGGGCACGGGACGCGGCCCGGTTTTTCGCCGAGTTGAAACGAGAGCCGACCACCTGATCTTCATCGATTTCAATTTCGTCAACCTAGAAGGTGAGGTCATCTTCAACGGGCCCGAACGCATAGCGCTGCAAAACATGCCCGCAACCTGGCAAGGACAGCGCCCGGTCTCTGCTGCCCAAATTCGACTCCTGAATCGCCAAGTTGCCCCTGAAGACCGGTTGGTCGTTGTCGACCCTACGCCGCAAGGCGACGTTTCATCCGCGCAACAACCACAGAAGTCATCCGGAGTGGCGCGCATCTCGAACTACGACCAATTCGATGCCACCTGATGTCTGCAAATTCCGTTACCGCAAGTCCAATTCAACTCTCGTTGCAAACTCATGCCAAGAAACACACGGCGTCAATCCTCAGAGCAACGAATCGCAGAGCTTGCGAAACGCCGTGCTGGCGCTAGTTACTCAGACGCGGCGGGAATGGCAGAAGCGCGTCTGTGGCAGATGCGAGAAGAATATGAGAACACGCCTCCGTCTTATCGAGGCTATCTGCTCGTTGGAATTTGCACGTGCTTAGAGAGTCATATCAAGTACTACTATGCTGCGGCCGCCGAGGCGTTCGACGACCACCCCGATCTCTTGCGCATGCTATACACGGATATTCAAGTCGACATTGACACTCTGATTTCTGCAACCACTAAGACATTTGCTCTCGCGGACGTGGTCGCGGCGAGCATTTCCGTGTCGTCTCTCTCCGGTTATCGGGACAGAGCGAGTCATTTCTTCTCGGTATTGACGGGGCAAACCCACGTTTTTCCATGGGACCATCTGAATGTTGGCACCCCTGAACTGAAGAAAGAATATGCGAGGAGGCTTGAGCGCCTGGAGCGAGTCTTCGAAGCTCGACATAAATTCGTGCACGAGACTGACATCGCTGGCTGGCCATCTGAGGGCGATGATAATCCATTAGAATGCGTAGACGATGCCCTTTGGCTGACGGAGCAGTTCGAAAATCAATACTATGACCTCTTGGTCGCTCCACAGTTCGCAGCCATAAAGGAGAATGAAACCGTTGATGATGCGGTCGCGCGCACGGTCGCGGATATCGATCGAGCATTCGATCATATCGAAGCACAATGCGAAAGTAGGCAGCATGAGTCGTTGTCAAAATTAAAGAATGCTTTTCTAGATTACCTGTGGGCGCGATGCGACTTTCAAGCGAGCGTATTCATAGTCCAGAAGGCGGACTGGGCGCGCGCGCTCTTCTTAGATTTAGCCCCTGAGTATAGATGGGTCCTATCTGATCTCGCGCTAAAGCAACGATTTATGCTCGCCAAGTACCCCATCGATGAGCAGGAAGCCGACCTGTTGGATCCTGGTGAAACAGGGACTACGAGTTCAAGGTAATTGTTCGGGAATTACGGTGACAGTGCTGGACTGCACTGTCGCCGCAATCCCGGGCATCGGCGCGAGATTGCCGACGTAGCGGCTGGCGACGCGGAACAGCACAGCAATCTGTTTGGTTCGTGGTGCTGCTGTAGTACACATGCTCTACGCGGCCTCCTTTTTCGCGCTGCCGAGCAATTCCATTTCGACCCTCTGACCTCCGCTGGGTGATATCCGAGCCCGCCCGCGCGCCGCGTCGTGCTCAATATGGCGCAGCTTGTGCAGCGGTTGAAGGACACGGCTACGGAACATGCTCGCGTTCGAATATTCTACCCACTTGAACAGATCGGCGGTCGATACCCACCCGACACTGTGGTGGAGAAGCAGCAAAACCTGATCCTTGACGCTCAACGCGGGGTCCAGAACGCGCTTCACGCCCTCGAACTCCCAAATGGCCGGCGACCTTCGCTCCACCAAGGCGTCCACGACCTCCTGCGCCTCCGCCGTCGTGACACCATGGAAGATGCGCACCAATTCGGCCATCGTCCAGCTAGCCATTGCCAGGACGGCCTCGGCATCCATGTGGTTGGCGTTGACGTCGCCGCCAATGTGGCCGACGCCCCGATTGTTGCGGATTTCGTAGAGCGCCAGCAACATGCGGGGGATTAGAATTCTCAGGCTGCGGTCGCCGACGCGGCTGGTCGAGGGTGGCGTCTTTTCGAGTGCGCGACACGCCCCGACCATGTCGGCGGGCTTGCTGGCGTTGGCGGGGAACGCCCCGCCGGTCGCGCCATTGATGATCGAATAGACCACCTCGCAGAACTTGCCGCCGTTCAGTTCCGACGGCTCCCAGCGTCGATCGACGTAGTTCGACACGATCTGGCCGAAACTGCGCAGCAACTCGTCGCGGAGCGTCGTCGGGAACGCTGCGAACACGCGGGCCGGCTCGATCATGACGACGCCCCGCCAGCCAACTCCTTGACCAGCGCCGCTCCGTTCTTCAAGCCGACGTTGGTCAGCGAGTAGCCCCTCGACTTGTCGCCGCTAAAATCGCCACCCTTGTGGTTCTTCAGGGTTTGGGCATGGTTCGCCTGATCGTAGCAGCCGATCTTCTCGCAGAACTGGCGCGCCGTGGCATCACTGAAATCGCGCTCTCCCGTTGCGGACGCCAAGTAGTGGCCGAGACCGGTGAGGATGTAGGTGTTCAGTGTCTTTTCCTTCTTGGACTTCCCCGGCACATCGTGGATATCAAATGCGCCATCAGCACCGAAGTGAAAGGCCCGATCCAGTTCGTCTGAGGAGATGCTGTACTTTTGAAGCCACTGCCTAAGGTGCTGCGGGTGATCAACGTCGTCCCCGTTATCCTGATGATCGCGCTGGTGCCCTTCGTCCCGCTGCTTCGGCGCTGGCGCCGGCTTGGCGACGCCGTAGAACACAGACGCGGCATTCATCGTCCGTTGGCGCTCCTCAGCGGACAAAGGTTCGAGGGCCTGAATGATAGTTGCAAGAGCGGTAGCGGCGGCTGCGGGATTGGAGTTTGTTTGAATATTCGGGTCCGGCTGCGACATTTTTCAACCTCTAGGCGAAGAAAGCTAAATATTGGAAAATGGATTCCGTCCCATGTAAATTGGATTGATATGGAAGGGCGTCAAGAGGACTTCAGGTGGTGAAATGGGGATAACCGGCCGGAATGCCCCTGTCCGGCGACATGCCCACCCGAGAGGCTTATGCAGATCGGACGATTTACAGTAAGCTGTTGTTTTGATTGGTACAGTTGGGTGGGCTCGAACCACCGACCTCCTGTTCCACAGACAGGCGCTCTAACCAACTGAGCTACAACTGCATCCTTGCGAGCCGCGCCTTGGGGGCTGCCTGAAAAGGCTTGAGGCCGAGGGGGCTGGACGGGGCGGAAACTAGGTGCAACGGCTCCGTTTGGCAAGGCCGCAAAGGGAGGAAAAACCGGGGTAAATCGCCCTCATTGAGATGAAATCGGGCTTAGTGGCGACCATGAGGGTACGCCCGAGCTCGCCGGGAAAATCCCCGTGGGGAGAGAGCCCTCACCCGTCGCCCGACGATGCTTCGCATCGCTCGGGGCGCCGGCCTCTTCCCGCAAGCGGGAGAGGTGAAGAAAAACCCGGGCCGCGGGGCCCGGGTTTCTTAACTTCATCGATCCGCCGTTTTGCTCAGGCGGCGGGCTTGTAGAACTTGGCGGCCGAGGCCTTGATCGGCTCGGCGGTCTCGGCGGCGATACGCTGGGTCAGCTCGACCAGCTCCTTGGCCTGGGACTGGAAGGTCTCGAGCTGGCTGCGGGCGTGGCCGCTCCACAGCGAAAACGCGTCCGACGGGGACTTGGCGCCGAGCAGCTCCTGGGCGAAGTCCAGCGAGGCCGAGCTGTTGGCCTTCATGAACTCGACCAGCTTGGCGGTGTACTCGCTCGCGCCCTTGTTGGCGGAGGTGAACACGGCCTCGACGGTGCCGTTGTGGGTCTCGGCCGCGTCCTTGAACTTGGCGTAGCTCTCGCGGGCCTGCGACACGCCCTTCTCGGCGAACGCACGCATCTGCTCAGGAACCTCGAACGGAATGATCGAGGCAGAAAACGGATCAGTCGCACCTGTCATGGTTGGTCCCTCACGCTAATCTTGAAAAAATGGAGTGAGCCTTACGGCGCGCCCGCCGGCCAACCGGGGCCTTCGTTGGCGGGTACGAAGACTGGAAACGCGAAACAAACAACGGCTCGCCCAGCGCCCAGCATTGTGGCTGCCTAACATGTCAACATTGTGCAGCGCAACGCGTCAGGCGGGTGCAACGCGAAATTTAATCCCGGAGAGGGTGAGGTTCCCTGGGGTGGGAACCGGGGGTTGAGGTAGTGGGGTGCGGGGAGAGCGGGGTGCGGAGCTTGCTTACCCTCCCCTGGAGGGGGAGGGTCGGCTCGCATTGAGCGCAGCGAAATGAGAGACGGGGTGGGGTGACGGTCTCGCCGCGTCCGACAGTGCCCGTGTGGAGAGATCACCCCACCCCGCTCGCGCTTCGCGCGATCGACCCTCCCCCTCCAGGGGAGGGTGGCATCGGGGCCGCTTCGCGGGTTCAGCAACGGCGGACCTAACGATCTCCGCCCGCGAATCCTGCGGATGCCGCGTCCGCGCGGCTTGCGGGGGTGGCTGGATTAAGGTTATCGCGGCTTTGGGGCCCTCTTCCCTCACCCGCCCCGTGGACCTGCCCGCGCCCGCGCGCGATACTAACCCTTTCTTAAGGCTGCCATTCCGGCAGCCGCACGAAGAGACGCCTGAAGCGCGAGATACAAGCCGGTTGGATGAGTAGTTCGGATTTCCAGTTGCGAGGTGTCGGCGATCCGCGGCTGGCCGTGCATGCGACCTCCCAGCTCGCGACGTGGCTCTTCGCGATGGACGGCGCCCGCGTGCTGTGGGCCAATCCGGTCGGCGCAAGGCTGTTCGGCGCGGCCAATGCCGCGGCGCTGGCGCAAAAGACTTTTGGTCCCGCCGACAGCCATCGCCGCCAGATCGTGCGGCTGGCCCGCCGGCTGCCGGCGAGCGGCGCTGCCCGGCTGGAGCGGCTGCAAGGCTTTGGCGCCCGGCTCGGCACCCTCATGACCTGCGCCTGCGCGCGGCTCGACTTTGCCGACGGCAGCCATGGCATCCTCGTCACCGCGATGGATCCGGCGGCGCGGGCGATGCCGCTGGTCGAACGCCTGCTGCGTCTCGTCGACGGCGCGACGGTGCCGATGGCAGCATTCGCGCCGGACGGCCTGTTCGTCGGCGCCAGCGAAGCTGCCCGCCGCCTGCTCGGCTTCCGCGATCTCGGCGAGGCCGGCCTCGAACAGGCCCGCAGCACCGCGATGGCTTCAGGCCGCGCCGAGACGCCGATCGGCATCGGCCAGATGGTGCTGCAACGGGTCGGCCGCGGCGCTGATGTCGGCCTGGTCGCACTGATCGAGCCGGCGCCTGCGTCGGCCGCCGCGAGCGAGCCCGTGCCGGAGACCGCGCGCGAAGAGACTATTCAAGCTGTACCCGAGGCCGCGCCGGCCGAGCCCGCGGCCATCGTGCCGGAGCAGGTCGAGCCTGTGCCGCCAGCCGAGACCGCATCCGGCATCGCGCTGTTCGATGCCTTTGCCGAGCCGGCCGAGACGGCTGCAGTGAGCGAGATCGAAACGCTTCTGCCGACCGAGCCGATCGCGCATGAGCCGGCAGCGGAGATCGCGCCGGTCCAGCACGCTGCCGAGCCGCCGGTTCAGGACGCGCCCTCCGAGACGATCGAAGCCGCGCAAAACTCAGCGGTTGAAAACCCGAACCCAGCCATTGTGCCGCCGCAGGCCGCGCCCATCACATCAGGCATGGTCGAGCCGCCGCCGGACCCCGCAGCGCCACCGCGCCAGCATCCACTGCGCTTCCTCTGGCAGATGGATGCGCAGGGCCGCTTCGTGCTCGGCTCGGACGAATTCATCCGCCTGATGGGCGCGCACACCGCCGCCGGCTTCGGCCGGCCCTGGCACGAGATCGCCGCGGAATTTTCGCTCGACCCCGAGGGACGCGTGGCGCAGGCGCTGCAAAGCCACGACACCTGGGCCGGCATCACCGTGAACTGGCCGGCCGACGGCGGCGAGCATCTGCCGGTCGAGCTCGCGGGCCTGCCGGTCTACGACCACGATCGCAATTTTGCGGGCTTCCGCGGTTTTGGCGTCTGCCGCGATCTCGACGGCCTCAACCGGCTCGACGCGCTGCGCCGCTACGAGCTGTTCGTCGAGCCGCACGCGCCGCAGGAACCGCCCGCCGACACCGTCGCGCCCGAACCTGAGCCCGAGCTAGAGCCGGTGGCGGAAGCCCCGCCTCCGCCGGAAGAGCCGCCTGCACCCGAGCCTGAACCGACACCAGAACCTGAACTGCCCGAACCCACACGAGACGCGAATTCACACCCAACCGATTTGGAAACGCCCGTGGAAACGCCTCCCAATGTCGTGCCGTTCCGCACCCCCGGCGATACCCGTCCGCCGACGCTGACGCCGGTCGAGAACAGCGCGTTCAACGAGCTCGCGCGGCAATTGTCCGAACGGCTCGAGCGCGAACGCGAGAGCATCGCTGCCAACGCGGCCGAGCCGCCGGCTGCCGAGATCGCAGCCGAGCCACCGGAGCCGGAGCCCGAGCTTGAAGCACCGCACGCGCCGGCCGAATGGCTGACCGAGCCGGCGCCGCCGCCGCGCGGCACCAGCCTGCGCGACCGCACTTTGCTCGACCTGCTGCCGACGGGCATTTTGATCTATCGCCTCGACCGCCTGCTCTACGCCAACCCCGCCTTCCTCGCGCGCATGGGCCATGCCAGCCTGAATGCGCTGGAGAACGCCGGCGGGCTCGACGCGCTCTATGTCGAAATGGGCGTATCCTCAGCCAGCAGCACGTCGCAGGCCGGCACGCCGGTGACGATCAGCGCGACGCTTCCCAACGGCGAAACGCCGCTGCAGACCACCGAGGCGCATCTGCACACCATCGACTGGGACGGCGACAGCGCGCTTGCGCTGATCTGCGCGCTGCCGGCCGCGCCCGCTCCGCCCGCGGTCGTCGCGCCGCCCGTCGCCGCCGAACCGATCATTCCCGAATCCTTCCCCTACGCGCCCGATCTCGAGCCCGCCGCGGGCGATGCGGACGCCGAAGATCTCGCCGCGATCCTCGACACCACGGCCGAGGGCATCGTGATGTTCGATGCCGAAGGCAACATCCACGCCTGCAACCGCAGCGCCGAGGCGCTGTTCGGCTATGACGGGCAGACGCTGCTCGAGCAGAACCTCGTGACGCTGTTCGCGCCGGAGAGCCAGCAGGTCGTCGCCGACTATCTCGACAGCGTGAAGAGCCAGGACATTGCGAGCCTGCTCGACCACGGCCGCGAGGTGCTGGGCCGCGAGAGGAAGGGCGGCGTCATTCCGCTTGCGATGATCATGGGCCGCACGCGGCCGGACGGTCCGAACTTCTTCGCCGTGTTCCGCGATCTCTCCCACGCCAAGAAGGGTGAGAGCGAGCTGTCGCAGGCCCGCCGTCTCGCCGACGGCGCCGCCAACGCCAAGGCCGACATGCTGGCGCGGATCAGCCACGAGATCCGCACGCCGCTCAACGCCATCATCGGCTTTGCGGAAGTGATGATCTCCGAACGCTTCGGCACGCTCGGCAACGAGCGCTACGGCGAATACATGAAGGACATCCGCGCCTCCGGCGAGCGCGTCATCGCCATCATCGACGATCTCCTGGAGCTGTCGCGGATCGAGACCGGCAAGCTCGACCTGAACTTCGCGAATCTGAACCTCAACGATCTCGTCGAAGCCTGCGTCGTGGTGATGCAGCCGCAGGCCAACCGCGAGCGCATCATCATCCGCACCTCGCTCGCGCACGCGCTGCCGCAGGTGACGGCGGATGCGCGCGCGATGCGGCAGATCACCATGAACCTGATCTCGAACTCGATCCGGCTCGCCAGCGCCGGCGGCCAGGTCATCGTCTCGACCGCGCTGACCGACCGCGGCGAGATCGCGCTGCGCATCCGCGACACCGGCCACGGCCTTAGCGAGCGCGAGCTCGCCGCCGCGATGGAGCCGTTCCGCACCCCGCCGCCCGGAGATGCCGCCGACAATTCGGCGTTGAGCCTGTCATTGACCAAAGCGCTGGTCGAAGCCAACCGCGCCCAGTTCAACATCAAGAGCGCCGGCAATTCCGGCACGCTGATCGAAGTGGTGTTCGCGCCTGTCGTGGCGGGGGCGTAGGCGGCCGCCGTCATTGCGAGCGCAGCGAAGCAATCCAGAATCCCTCCGCGGAAAGACTCTGGATTGCTTCGCTACGCTCGCAATGACGAGCGGTTAGAGTTGCGCGTCCCTTAGCGTACGGGCTCACGCCGCGCGCACCGTATCCAGGAACTTGCTGACCTCGAATTTCAGCCGGTTGCTGTCGTTGGACAGCGACTGCGCCGCCGAGAGCACCTGCGAGGAGGCCGAGCCGGTCTCGGTCGCGCCCTGGCGCACGCTGCTGATATTGGCGCTGACCTCGCTGGTGCCGGCGGCCGCGCTCTGGACGTTGCGCGAGATCTCGCTGGTGGCGGCACCCTGCTCTTCCACCGCGGCGGCGATGGTGGAGGAGATCTCGGACAGGCGCTCGATGGTGCCGCCGATGGTCTTGATCGCGCCGACGGAGTCCTGGGTCGCGACCTGGATGCTGGAGATCTGCTGCCCGATGTCGCCGGTGGCCTTCGCGGTCTGCTCGGCCAGCGCCTTCACCTCCGACGCCACCACGGCAAAGCCGCGTCCGGCCTCGCCGGCGCGCGCGGCCTCGATGGTGGCGTTCAGCGCCAGCAGATTGGTCTGGCCCGCGATGGCGTTGATCAGCTCGACCACGTCGCCGATGCGTGCGGCGGCGCGCGACAATTCGCTGACGCGATCGTTGGTGTGGCCGGCCTGGCTGACGGCCTCGCCGGCAATGCGCGCGGAATCCTGCACCTGGCGGCTGATCTCGTTGACGGAGGCCGTCAGCTCCTCCGCCGCGGAGGCCACCGACTGCACGTTGGCCGCCGCCTCTTCCGATGCGGCTTCCACCAGCGTGGCGAGCTCGGTGGAGCGGCCGGCGGTCGTGGTCAGCGAGGTCGCGGAGGCCTCGAGCTCGGTCGCGGCCGAGGACACGGTCTCGACGATCTCGCCGATCGCGCCTTCGAAATCGTCGGCCATCCTGATCATGTCGGCGCGGCGGCGCTCGGCGGCGAGCTTGTCCTGCCTGATCTTCTCCTCGGCCTCTTCCTGCGCCTTGCGTTCCGCGTTGATCTTGAAGGTCTCGACGGCTAGCGCGATCTCGCCGATCTCGTCGGGGCGGCCGAGCCCGGGCAGCACGACGGCGAAATTGCCGTTGGCAAGCTCGATCATCGCGGTGCGCATCGCGGACAGCGGCTTCGACACCGAGCGGCCGATGAAGATGCCGAGGCCGAGCACGCAAGTCGCGACCAGCGCGATCGCAACCGCGATCCAGAACTGGATGTTGGCGCGCTCGGCGTCGTTGAGCCTGTCAGCCTCGACGCGGATGGCCTCGACGGATGTCGAGACCTGCTCGATCACGGGCTCGACCGCGGAGAAGGCCTCGGACATGCCCTTCAGTTCAGTCGCCAGATTCAGCGCGGTGTCCAACCAGGCCGAGAAGTCGCGCTGGTAGTCGGCGAGCTTCTGGCGCAGCTCGGCCTTGGCGCCATCGGGGATCTCGGCCGCGCCGATGCCCGTCGCAAATTCGGATGCGCGCTTCTTCATGTCTTCGCCGTATTTGGCGTCGCGGCGCAGCATGAAGTCCTTCTCATGCCGGCGCATCATCAGCATGGTCACCTTGAGCGGCGCATTCTGGAGCTGGTCGACCTGGCTCTCGATGCCGTGGACGGAGGCGCGCAGGCGGCCCTCGAGGCCGGACTTCTCGTCGAGACCGAGTCGTTGCCGTTCCTCGACCACCGCGGCGAAACGCGCCTGATAAGTCTTCAGCGATGCGTTCATCGCATCGATCTTCTGCGCCAGCTCGGGCTTGCCGAGCGCCGCGATCTTGCCGCGCAGCGTCTCGATGTCGAGCGCGACCTGCCTGCCGATCTCCATCTGGCGCTGCGCCTTGCTCGCGTCATTGCGCAGCAAAAAGTCCTTCTCGGCGCGGCGCGCCTCGAGCAGCTCGATCGCGATCCTGTTGTTCAGCTCGAACACGGTTCGCGCGTCCTCGGCTGCGTCGCGATAGACGCCCATCGCGCGCTCGCCATAGAGATGGATGCCGCCGATCAGGACGACGCCGATGACGCCAATGACGCCGATTGCAGTGATCTTGTGCGTGAGCCTGAGGGAGAAAAGCCGCATCGTGATCTCAAATCCGTTCGTGGCCAATGCGGTTGATGAGACGCTAACGTCTAAAAACTTCCGTTAATTTGCGGGCACGTATTAATACGTGTAGTTTGTCACAATGCACGTTGATGTGCATATGAGACGCACGCCGTTACGCGCGCAGTGCAGGATCGCCGAACCATCGCGACGCAGCCTGTGCGGCTTCGTTCAGGTCCGGCGTGCCTTCACTGGCCCAGGCGACAAAGCCGTCGGGACGCACCAGCACGGCGCTCAGGCCCAGCCGATCCCTCGCCTCGCTTGCGATATAGGAAATCCGGTCGCTCCAGCGGCTCGCAATTGTCCGAAGCGGTCCTCGCGCGTCGAAGTCCAGCAAGAGCCCCTTCGCCGTCCGGAGAAGTTCACCGGTCGTTGCACCATCGCGCAATTCGAACTCGGGAACGCTGCGGCCAATCAGCGGATGGCCGCCGAGATCGTAGCGCAGCGAGGCACCGCGCGTGCGTTCGGCGAAATAGGTTGCGCCGTCGCGGGTGGCGATGAGATCGCGCATGATGGTCTGAAGCGCGCGCGTGCCCGGCGCCGGCCGCATGATCGCGACCTGCGCACGCGACCAGTCGAGCACCTGCGCGCCGATCGGATGCCGCTCGCCAGAATAGGTGTCGAGCAGGTCGGCCGGTGCATGACCGCAGATCGTGGCGGCCAGCTTCCAGCCGAGGTTCATCGCATCGCCGAGGCCGAGATTGAGGCCCTGCCCGCCGAGCGGCGAATGGGTGTGTGCGGCATCGCCCGCGAGCAGGACGCGGCCTTTGCGATAGGCCGTCACCTGATGCGCCCGATCCGTCCAGGTGGCGGCAATCCGGAGCGCGGCGATCGTGACGTCGGTACAGGAGACACGCCGCAGCACACCCTGCACATGCTCCATCGTGATCGGCGCGGTGCGGTGGAACGCGCCGCCGTCGAAGTCGACCATCGCGATCGTGCCTGATGGTGCGTAGGTGTACATGCCCGCCGGCGTGTAGTTGCGGCCGGGGACGAGTTTCTCCGGATCAGCCAGCTCGGCCTCGATGGAATAGCCGGTGAATTCGGGATCGGTGCCGACGAAGTCGAAACCGCACGCCTTGCGCACCGTGCTGCGGCCGCCGTCGCAACCGACGAGCCAGCGTCCGCGAAACGTCTCGCCGGCCGCCTGCACCGTCACCTCGTCGTCCGAGGCGACGATTGCCGTGACGCCGAAGCCGCGCCTGATCTCGGCGCCGAGGCTCGAGGCGCGCGCCACCAGAACGGTTTCGAGCGTGGCCATGTCGACCGCGACGCCGGCATCGGCCGGCGTCGGCAGACGCCACGGCCATTTCGCGGCATCGACGTCATCCTGATAGAACTGGATGCCGGCGAAATGACCGGCGGGCTTGCGCGCCTGCTGCATCCAGTGCGCGGCACTCCTGATCGCGCCCGATTTCGCGCGCTGCGCGGCCAGGATCTCGTCCAGCAAGCCGCGCCGGTGAAAGGCCTCGGTTGTCGGGATCGAAAGACCACGCAGGCCGAACGGAAGCTGCTTTAGCGGAGAATGCGGGTCCGCCGCCTGCTCCAGCACCAGCACGGAGAGACCGGCGAGCCGCAGCTCGCAGGCGAGAAAGAGGCCGACAGGGCCGGCACCGGCGATGATGACGTCATAGATATCAGTGGATCGGGTTTGCATGAGACGCTCCTCGGGTCGATGTTCGACCGGAGCGTTCCCAGAGCTTCGAGGATCACACGGACGAACGATTGAGCGCCCAGATGGCGCCCGCTGTTCGTCGTGGGGATCTCGTGCACAAGGCCAAAGACCAGAGCTTCCGTTACCAGAAGGACTTCTGTTAACGAAAGGACTTGGGCTTACCAGACCAAGTCTGCCTTTTCCGACAGCGCTTATATAGTTTCGCGGCGATCAGCGCGCAACGAAAAAGGCACGGCGCTTGCGGCGCCGTGCCTTTCACAATCAAGTGGCCTTGATCAGCTGTAGATCTCGAACAGGCCGGCGCCGCCCTGGCCGCCGCCGATGCACATGGTCACGACGCCCCACTTGGCCTTGCGCCGCGCGCCTTCCTGCAGCAGATGGCCGGTGAGACGGGCGCCGGTCATGCCGAAGGGATGGCCGATCGCGATCGAGCCGCCGTTGACGTTGTACTTGGCGGGGTCGATGCCGAGCTTGTCGCGCGAATAGAGGCACTGACTGGCGAACGCCTCGTTGAGCTCCCACAGATCGATGTCGTCGATCTTGAGGCCGGTGCGCTTCAAGAGCTTCGGGATCGCGAAGACGGGGCCGATGCCCATCTCGTCAGGCTCGCAGCCCGCGGTCGCCCAGGCGACGAAGCGGCCGAGCGGCTTGAGGCCGCGCTTCTCGGCGTCCTTGGCTTCCATCAGCACCACGGCGGCCGCACCGTCCGAGAGCTGGCTGGCATTGCCCGCGGTGACGAACTTACCGGGGCCCTTCACCGGCTCGAGCTTTGCCAATCCTTCCAGCGTCGTCTCGGGGCGGTTGCATTCGTCGCGATCGACGACGTAGTCGACGATGCTCTCGGCCTTGGTCTGCTTGTCGACGACCTTCATCTTGGTCTTCATCGGGACGATCTCGTCCTTGTACTTGCCCGCCTGCTGGGACGCGGCCATGCGGCGCTGCGATTCCAGCGAGAACTCGTCCTGGTATTCGCGGCTGAGCTTGTAGCGCTCGGCGACGATGTCGGCGGTGTCGATCATCGCCATGAAGATGTCGGGCGCGACCTTGAGCAGCTCAGGGTCGATCGATTCCTTCGGCGTGCCGCCGCCGGGCATCGAGATGCTCTCGACGCCGCCGGCGACGATGCAGTCGGCGCCGTCCGAGCGGATCGAGTTGGCGGCCATCGCGATAGTCTGAAGGCCGGAGGAGCAGAAGCGGTTCACCGAGACGCCGGCGGTGGTCTTCGGCAGGCCGGCAAGCAGCGCGGCCTGGCGGCCGATGTTCGGCGCGCCATGGGCGCAATTGCCGAGATAGCAGTCCTCGACATAGTCCTTCTCGACGCCGGCGCGGTCGACCGCGTGCTTGATGGCGTGCGCCGCGAGCGACATCGGCGGCGTGATGTTGAACCCGCCGCGGCCGGATTTTGCGAGGCCCGTGCGCGCATAGGAAACGATGACGGCTTCACGCATTGTTCTCTCCCTTTTTCGAACGTTTTGAACGGAGCGTCCTGGCCGCCATTGGTACACAAAGTTTGGGGAGTGCGGTGAAATAAAAACGCCGCCCTCGTGAGAGAGCGGCGTTGTTCCGCGGGTCGGAATATGATGGTCGTCATCCCGGGGCGGCTCGAAGAGCCGAACTCGGGATCTCGAGATTCCGGGTTCGATGCTTCGCATCGCCCCGGAATGACAACGTCGTGTCAGAACGTCAGCGTCTTGACCTGCTTGACCTGCGGCAGGGCCTGCACCTTGGCGAGCACGTCCGCCGGCACCGCGCCGTCGACCTCGACCAGCGCGATGGCATCGCCGCCCTGCTCGACTCGGCCGAGATGGAAGGTCGCGATGTTGATCTTGGCGTCACCCAAAAGGCCGGCGAAACTGCCGATGAAGCCCGGCTTGTCCTCGTTGGTCACGTAGATCATCGACTTGCCGAACTCGGCGTCGACGCGGATGCCCTTGATGTCGACCAGGCGCGGCTTGCCGTCATGATAGACGGTGCCGGAGACCGAGCGCTCCTGGCGTTCGGTCGCGACCGTCACGGTGATCAGGCTCTCATAGTCGCTCTGGGCGGCGCGCACGATCTCGTCCACCACCATGCCGCGCTCCTTGGCGACGACGGGCGCGGACACCACGTTGACCTCGCCCAGCATCGGGCGCAGCAGGCCGGACAGCACGGCCGAGGTGATCGCCTTGATCTTCATCTCGGCGACGTGGCCCTCATAGGTGATCTCGACCTTGAGGATGCCGCTCTCAGTGAGCTGGCCGGCGAACGAGCCGAGCTTCTCGGCGAGCGCGATGAACGGCTTCAGCTTCGGGGCCTCTTCCGCGGTGATCGAGGGGAAGTTGACCGCGTTCGAGATCGCGCCGGTGAGCAAATAGTCCGACATCTGCTCGGCGACCTGCAGCGCGACGTTCTCCTGCGCTTCCGTGGTGGAGGCGCCGAGATGCGGGGTGCAGATCACGTTGGGATGACCGAACAGCACGTTGGTATTCGCGGGCTCCTCGACGAAGACGTCGAAGGCGGCGCCGGCGATGTGCTTGGAGTTGAGCGCATCGACCACGGCCTTCTCGTCGACGAGACCGCCGCGGGCGCAGTTGATCAGGCGCACGCCCTTCTTCATCTTGGCGATCGCGGCCGCGTCGATGATGTTCTTCGTCTTCTCGGTCAGCGGGGTGTGCAGCGTGATGAAATCGGCGCGCTTGAGCAGGTCATCGAGATCGACCTTCTCGACGCCGATATCCTTGGCGCGCTCCGGCGACAGGAACGGATCGAACGCGACGACCTTCATGCGCAGGCCGAGCGCGCGGTCGGCGACGATCGAGCCGATATTGCCGCAGCCGACGACGCCGAGCACCTTGCCGGTGATCTCGACGCCCATGAAGCGGTTCTTCTCCCACTTGCCGGCCTGGGTGGAGGCGTCGGCCTGCGGGATCTCGCGGGCAAGCGCCAGCATCAGGGTGATGGCGTGCTCGGCGGTCGTGATCGAATTGCCGAACGGCGTGTTCATCACGATGATGCCCTTGGCCGTCGCGGCGGGGATCTCGACATTGTCCACGCCGATGCCGGCGCGGCCGATCACCTTGAGGTTGGTCGCCTTCTCCAGGATCTTGGCGGTCGCCTTGGTCGCGGAGCGGATCGCAAGGCCGTCGTAATTGCCGATGATCTCGGCGAGCTTGTCCTTGTCCTTGCCGAGGTTGGGCTGGAAGTCGACCTCGACGCCGCGATCTTTGAAGATCTGCACGGCAGCGGGAGAGAGCGCGTCGGAAATGAGAACTTTGGGTTTGGTCATGGGAATGATCCGTGGTGCGAGCTGCATTTACGGAACGTCATCCGCGGGCTTAAGCGCGAAGCGCGTCTTCGCGCTGGAGACCCGCGGATCCATCTCTCTTGATTGATGGATGGCCGGGTCAAGCCCGGCCATGACGAGAACGAGTTGAAACGCGTTACGCCGCCTTGGCGAGCTGCGCCTTGGTCTCGGCAAAGGCCCAGTCGATCCACTGCGTCAGTATCTCGACGTCCTTGGCTTCGACGGTGGCGCCGCACCAGATGCGCAGGCCGGCCGGCGCGTCGCGGTAATAGGCGAAGTCGTAGCCGGCGCCTTCCTTCTCGATCAGCGCGACCAGCTTCTTGGAGAACTCCGCCTGCGCGTCGTCCGAGAGCGAGGTGATCGCGGGATCGGTGAACTTCAGGCACACCGAGGTGTTGGAGCGGATCGCCGCGTCCTTGGCCAGGAAGTCGATCCAGGGCGTCTTCGCCTTCCAGTCGGCGAGCACCTTGGTGTTGGCGTCGGCGCGCGCGATCAGGGCCTTGAGGCCGCCGATCGACTTGGCCCAGTTCAGCGCATCGAGATAGTCCTCGACGCAGAGCATCGACGGCGTGTTGATGGTCTCGCCGACGAAGATGCCTTCGTTGATCTTGCCGCCCTTGGTCATGCGGAAGATCTTCGGCAGCGGCCAGGCCGGCTTGTAGGTCTCGAGCCGCTCCACCGCGCGGGGCGACAGGATCAGCATGCCATGTGCGGCTTCGCCGCCGAGCGCCTTCTGCCAGGAGAAGGTGACGACGTCGAGTTTTGCAAAATCGAGCGGCTGCGCGAAGGCGGCAGACGTCGCGTCGCAGATCGTGAGACCTTCGCGGGTCGCGCTGATCCAGTCGGCGTTCGGCACGCGCACGCCGGAGGTGGTGCCGTTCCAGGTGAAGATAACATCGCTCTTGGGATCGACCTTCGAAAGGTCGGGGATCTCGCCATAGCCCGCGTTGAGCTTGGTGACGTCCTTGAGCTTCAATTCCTTGACGATGTCGCTGACCCAGCCCTCGCCGAAGGATTCCCAGGCGAGCGTGGTGACGGGCCGTGCACCGAGCAGCGACCACAGTGCCATCTCGACCGCGCCGGTATCGGAGGCCGGCACGATGCCGATGCGATAGTCGGCGGGCACTTCAAGCACTTCGCGCGTCAGATCGATCGCGAGCTTGAGCTTGGTCTTGCCGACCTTCGCGCGATGCGAGCGGCCGAGCGCTGCGTCCTTGAGATTTTGGGCGTTCCAGCCGGGGCGCTTGGCGCAGGGGCCGGAGGAGAAATGCGGCACGTTCGGCCGCGAAGCGGGCTTCGCTACAGTCATGATCTACCCTTCCAGATAGTAAGCCTCCCGTTGGGGGGAGGTGTCCCGCCGCGGCTGATACGGGAAACGGGAAGAGTCGTCAAGAAAGTTCAGGAGCCTCACGGGGGAGTGATGGTTCGTCCGGTGCGATACCGGGGGCCTCAACCGGGGTGAGCGCATTCAGCAAGTCCGTGGCATCGCTGATCAATTGCGCCGCACGGCGCCGACTGCCGACTTTCAAAATGCATTTGTCGTTGGCCTGCACAACGTAGTCGTTGCCGACCTTGATCATGGAATAGCTTGTCATCGAAATCCCCGAACCGACCGAGCCCGGTTACCCGACGCTGCGTAGCACTGTTCGTTCCGGCGGGAACGTGAACGACCGCTGGGTAGTTTATCAGCTCTTAAGATGAACGAATGCGCGATCCGATTTCGCTGATCAAGCAACGCGCGCTGCGCGCTGCCTCAAAAGCGGACAGTCATGCCGACATGACTGGCAGTGAATCCGAGCCGCGTGTAGAAGCGCTGCGCGTCAACCCTGCTCGCATGCGTCAGTAGCTCGACCAGGATACAACCGCGCGCTTTCGCTTCGCTCACCGCCCATTGCACCAATTGCTCGCCGATGCCGCGGCTGCGGCAATCGGAAGCGACGCGCACGTCTTCGAGCAGTCCGCGAATGCCGCCTTGCGAGCTGATGCCGGGGAGAATTGCGAGTTGCAGGCAGCCGACCACCCTGCCCTCGCTCTCGGCCACCACGAGCGTGAGATTCGGATCGCGCTCGACCCGCTCGAACGCCGCATAATAGACCTGGGGCAAGGGATCCTCGAGGCGCTCGCGCGCGCGACCGAGATGGTCGTCGGCGAGCATCGCGATCATCGCCGGAACATCCTCGCGGCGCGCAGGACGGATGGTGACGGACTTGTCGTTCATTCAGGAAGCTCCAGGCTCAACGCGACTCAACGCGCTTTGGGCAGGCCGAGAACGGCCTCGGCCTCGCCGATCCAGCGGCGGACGGCCGCATAGCGGTCGAGATCAAAGCTGCCTTCATGCGCAACGCGCGTATAGGCGAGCAGCGAGACGTCGGCGAGCGATGCCGTATCGCCGGCGAAGAAGCGGCTGGTGGCGAGATGCCGCTCCATGCGATCGAGCGCCGCATAGCCGCGCTTGACCTTCTCAGGATCGAGCTCGGATGCATCCTTGCCGAGATAGACGAGCTGGAAGCGGCACACCGCGATGTAGGGCTCGTGGCTGTACTGCTCCCAGAACAGCCATTCGTCCATCTTGGCCGCGGCAAAGGCATCGCGCGGAATCAGCGCGCTGTCGCGGGCGAGATAGCGGATGATGGCGTTGGACTGCGCCAGCGTGCGGCCGTCGTCGAAGGCGACGGTGGGCACCTGGCCGGCACCGTTCATGGCGAGGAATTGCGGCGTGCGCGTTTCGCCCTTGCTCGTGTCGACCTCGACCCACTGATAGGGCACCGCGAGCTTGTCGCAGACCCACTTCACCTTGAGGCAATTGCCCGAATTGCTGTCGCCGTAGACCTTCATCGCTGCCACCCCGCTGCCGGAGCGACAGAGCATCAGGACGAAGGGAGGCTGTCAACAGGAAGGGGACGGCTCAGAACTTGTAGCCGAGGCCGAGGCGCGCGTTGTTCAGCGTCACCTGCGTGTTCATGACGGGCGAGAACCTGACATACTCGTACTCGATCCGCGCGAACAGCCCGCTCCAGATGCAGTATTCGAGGCCGAGGCCCGCGGTCCAACCGACCGCATAGGTGTTGGTCCTGTGCTGCCCCTGCGTGCCCGACTGCGCGGGAACGGCGCCCCACGTTCCGAGCGTGGTCGTCGTGTTGCCGAAGATGTCGGTCGTCGTCGTGTCCGTGCGCAGCGCCACGACGCTCGTCACCGTGCGCGACACGTCCATGCGGCCGACCGCGGCACCCATGAAGGCGTACGGCATGAAGTCGCCGCCGTCCCAGCCGACGCGGCCGCGCAGGGTGACCATGTCCTTGACCTGCGCCGTGGCGGCACCGGTCAGCGACACCGCATAATTGTTGGTGATGCCGGGAGCTCTCACCTCGCCCGGCGGATTGACGATCACGAGCGAGTTCGATCCCGACGTCGACGTCGTCATGTTGTTGAAGGCGCTATAGGTGCCCTCGAGGCTGAGAATGGCGTCGTACCATTGCCAGTTGCGGCCGATGAAGCCGCCGAAATGGGTGCTCTGGGTGTTGGTCTTGTTCAGCAGCGACCAGGTCGATGTCGGCCCCTGCAGCACGCTGTCGCGGAAGATGTAGTTGGTCAGGCCGACCACGCTCTGGCTGAAGTCCGTCGCATCGGCCGTGTAGCCGGCGTGGCCGCCGACATAGAAGCCGTCCCAATTGTGGGTCGACTTCGACAGGCCGTCGCTCACGCTGCCGCGCAGGATCGGCAGATCCGGCATGTCCGCCGCATGCGCGGCAGACACCGTCCCCAACATCGCTGCCGCCAACAAAAGCCCACGCATCGCAACGCTCCAAATCGAACTCGAACTTTCGCCGATGATCATGGCTCGTTAACCTTAACCAATGGTTGCGCCGGAGCCCTTCGTCCCTGCCAGCAATGAAAAATACGCAAAGCAAAACGGCGCGGGATGATCCCGCGCCGTTAAGAGACTTTAACCGATAAGACTTGCGATCAGCCCTTGGTGACGAGCGGCGGCGGCATGTAGGCCGGCGGGCTGTTGAGATCCCAGCGCACGCCGAGCTTCAGGTCGTGCGAGGTGAGCTCCTTGATCTTGATCGTGCTCGGGCCGGAGGCGCTGTTGTCGAACAGGCGGAAGTTGCCAGGCGCTGCGTCGCCGAGGTTCATGTAGCTGTAGGCCAGTTCGACGGTGAAGCCGGGGTTGACCTTGTAGGCGAGACCGGCGTGGGCGGCCCAGGCGAAGTTCCACTTCCCGTTGTCGGCGAAGTAGGCGACGCTGTTGTTGAGCAGCGGGCTGTACGACACGCCGTCGTCGCGGAAGCCGCTGATCTTGTTGTAGGAGCCGCCGACACCGGCGCCGATGAACGGGGTGATGCACCACCAGGTGCCGAGATCGACATAGGCGTTGGCCATGACGACCCACTCGGACTTGCTGCCGGTGTAGTTGTTGACGCCGACGAAGCCGGGTCCGATGACGTTGTCGCTGCCGTGCAGGTTGGCCTTGCCGCGATACTGGCCGATCACGTCGGCGCGGAACCAGTTGTTAAAGCGATAACCGACACCGAGATCGAACAGCGGCGAAGAGTCGAAGCCGAGCCCTTCCGTCGTCTTCGTGAAGCCGGGCGCCACGGCGCCCTCGATGCTCTTGGCGCGCTGGTTGGTCATGCCGACGTCGCCACGGAGATACCAGCCGCCGAAGTCAGCGGGCGGAGCCGGCGGCGCGTACATGGGAGGGGGCGCAGCGATCGGCATATCGGCGGCAAACGCCATCGAGGAGATCAGGGTTGCCGCACCCGCGGCAAGGAGAGACTTAACGCTACGCATTGGCTTCGTCCTTATGGCCGGTGAGGCAAAATGCAGACGCCTCACGTTCTGGAAACTCACGGAGCGGACGATGCCAGCAAATGTTTAAGCGCCACTTAACCCTAATTTTTAAGGTTGATTTTTTCTCACTGCACACGCGGATGCGACGGGAGCGTTGCAAAAATGCAGCGCTCGGCGCGGCGCGGCCGCCCCAATTGCTAACGATCGGTGAAGCCGCAATGCAGCAAGGAAAGGTTTGTTAACGCCCGGGCTGCTGCAGCTTGGGCAAGAAGACCGCCAAAAGTCCGATCGCCGGCAGGTACGCGCAGACCTGGTAGACGAACTCGATCGAGGTGTGGTCGGCGAGCTTGCCGAGCACGGCGGCACCCAGGCCCCCGATGCCGAAAGCGACACCGAAGAACACGCCGGAGATCATGCCGAAGCGGTGCGGCACCAGTTCCTGCGCGAACACGATGATCGACGACGTCGTCGAGGAGATGATCAGCCCAATGATGACGGACAGTACCGCGCTGGCGAACAGCCCGGCATGGGGCAAGGCCAGCGTGAACGGCAGCGCGCCGAGGATCGAGATCCAGATCACGATCTTGCGGCCGAAGCGATCGCCGAGGGGACCGCCGAAGAACGCACCGACCGCATTCGCCGCAAGGAAGATGAAGAGATAGATCTGCGCCGTCTGCGTCGACACGCCGAAGCGGTCGATCAGGTAGAAGATGTAATAGCTCGACAGGCTCGAGACGTAGAGCTGCTTGGAGAACAGCAGCGCCACCAGCACCAGAAGCGCAACGGCGACGCGGCGCGAGCTCGGTCCGCCCGGCTGGGTGTGCGCGGGCGCCGCCTTCTTCGTCGTGATCTGCGGCGCGTACCAGCGGCCGATGCGCCAGAGCACCACGATCGCGAGGAATGCGATCGAGGAGAACCAGGCGATGCTGCCCTGCCCGAACGGCACCACGATCAGCGCGGCGAGCACCGGTCCCATCGAGGTGCCGAAACTGCCGCCGAGCTGAAACACCGATTGCGCAAAACCGTAGCGACCGCCGGAGGCGAGCCGCGCGATGCGCGCCGACTCGGGGTGAAACACCGCCGAGCCGAGACCGACCAGCGCGGCGGCGACCAGGATGACGAGATATTGGTGCGCGGCGCTGAGCAGCAGCAGGCCGAAGAAGGTCGAGGCCATGCCGATCGACAGCGAATAAGGCTGCGCCTTCTTGTCGGTGTAGTGGCCGACCACCGGCTGCAGCAGCGAGGCCGTGAACTGGAAGGCCAGCGTGATCATGCCGATCTGCGCGAAGTCGAGCGCGTAGGTGTCCTTCAGGATCGGATACACCGAGGCGATCAGCGACTGCATGGTGTCGTTGAGGAAGTGCGAGAAGCTGATGCCGGCGAGCACGATATAGGCCGGCCCCGCAGCCTTGGCGGCGGCAGCGGGCGTCACGTCGCTGACGACGACGGGCTCGGTCAGCGTTTCCTCGGAGACGACGACAGGCTTGTTCAATGGATCATCCAGGCAGACGCGGCAGACTGCCGCATCCGTTTGGTACGATGCAACGACCAGCGGAACCACCGCCAATCGGCCATGGCTGGGATGCGCGGGCCCTGCTGCGAAGCAGCGCGGCCTGCATGGTTCGAGACGCCCGCTTGCGCGGGCTCCTCACCATGAGGGTCGAGATCTCGCCAGGAAAAAGGAATCGTAGGGTGGGCAAAGGCGCAACGCGCCGTGCCCACGACCTGTTCGATGCGGCAACGGAGGCGTGGGCACGCTTCGCTTTGCCCACCCTACGATATCTGCGATCGGGGGAGTGTCGTAGCCCGGATGGAGCGAAGCGCAATCCGGGGCAGCCGTCTCCGCAGACGCGACTCCCGGATTTCGCTGCGCTCCATCCGGGCTACGATCGCGTCGCGACGCGCCTTACGCCGCGGCCTGGCCGAGCGCGGAGACGATGGTGTCGACGACGTCCTCGACCAGATGGCGGTCCTCGCCCTCGCCCATGACGCGGATCACGGGCTCGGTGCCGGAGGAGCGGATCAGCAGACGGCCATGGCCGTTGAGGCGCTTCTCGCCGTCGGAGATCGCCGACTTGACCTCGCTATCGTCGAGCGGCTTGCCGCCCTTGTGGCGGACGTTCTTGAGGATCTGCGGCAGCGGATCGAAGCGGTGGCAGACCTCGGACACGGGCCGGCGCAGCTTCTGCACCACCGCCAGCACCTGCAGGGCGGCGACGAAACCATCGCCCGTGGTGGCGTAGTCGGACAGGATGATGTGGCCGGACTGCTCGCCGCCGAGATTGTAGCCGCCGTTCAGCATCTGCTCGAGCACATAGCGGTCGCCGACCGGCGTGCGCACCAGATCGAGCCCCTGCCCTTTCAGGAAGCGCTCGAGGCCGAGATTGGACATCACGGTGGCAACGATGCTGGGACGCGAGAGGCGACCGTCTTCCTTCCAGCTCTGTGCGATCACCGCGAGCAACTGGTCGCCGTCGACGACATGGCCGCGCTCGTCCACCAGGATGACGCGATCGGCGTCGCCGTCGAGCGCGATGCCGATGTCGGCGCGCATCTCGCGCACCTTCTTCGACAGCGCTTCCGGCGAGGTCGAGCCGCAATCCTTGTTGATGTTGAAACCATCGGGCTCGACGCCGATCGGCACGACGTCGGCGCCCAGCTCCCACAGCGCTTCCGGCACCACCTTGTAGGCAGCGCCGTTGGCGCAATCGATCACGACGCGCAGGCCCTCGAGCGAGAGGTCGCGCGGCAGCGTGCGCTTGGCGAATTCGATGTAGCGGTCATGCACGCCGTCGATGCGGCGGGCGCGGCCCAAGCTTGCGCTCTGCGCAAGCCGCTTGTCGATGGGCTCGTCGAGCAGCTGCTCGATCTGCTTCTCGACGTCGTCGGAGAGCTTGAAGCCCTGCGGGCCGAACAGCTTGATGCCGTTGTCCTCGAACAGGTTGTGCGAGGCCGAGATCATCACGCCGAGATCGGCACGCATCGACTTGGTCAGCATCGCGACCGCCGGCGTCGGCATCGGGCCGACCAGCAGCACGTCCATGCCGACCGAGGTGAAGCCCGCCACCATCGCGTATTCGATCATGTAGCCGGACAGGCGGGTGTCCTTGCCGATCACGACCCGGTGGCGGTGGTCACCGCGCTGAAACGCGAGGCCCGCGGCCTGGCCGACCTTGAGCGCGAGCTCCGGCGTGATCAGTCCGTTGGCGCGGCCCCGAATCCCGTCCGTCCCGAAATATTTGCGGCTCATATCGTCCCCCAAGCAACAACCAGGGATCCCCAACACAACCTGCGGGTGCCTGAACCGGCCCCGCATCCCTGATTTGCTGGGGTCTTATAAATCCATCGCGGCTAACTTGGCTTCAAAAAATATGATGAATCATTACGGAACCAGGCGCACCGCCGTCCCGGTAACATATTGTTAACATTATAGTTCCGGCGTGACCACCGGAAAGTGCGCGGAACCTGTCCTAGTTCGAGCGCTTCACATGGCCGTCGTCGCGGCTCGGTGGTGGCTGAGTGACGTTGACCGGATCGGAGCCCGGAAAGGTCTCTTCGAGCCCCTCTTCCAGCGCGTCCTCGAGGGCCTGCTTCTCCTTGATCTCCTCCGGCGAAGGTCCCTTGTGCGGCCTCGTCATGGCGCCCTCCTCTCAAACGATTTGGCTGTGCATCCAACCATGCTAGATGACCCCTAAACCTTCCGATGCAAGACTCTTGATGCAAGACGGGCCGGGGAAACGTTCATGAAGCACATCACCTGTATCGACGATCTTCGCGCGTTGCATAAGCGCCGCGTGCCGAAGGCGTTCTTCGACTATTGCGACCGCGGCTCCTATGCCGAGGAGACGCTGCGCGCCAACCGCGATGACATGCAGGCGATCAAGTTCCGCCAGCGCATCCTGGTGGACGTCTCCAAGCGCGACACCTCGACCACGATCCTCGGCGAACCCTCGGCCATGCCGCTGGTGCTGGCGCCCGTGGGCCTGCTCGGCATGCAGCATGGCGACGGCGAGATCCACGCCTGCCGCGCCGCGCAGGCCGCCGGTATCCCGTTCACGCAGTCGACGATGTCGATCTGCTCGATCGAGGACATCGCCGCCAATGTCGACAAGCCGTTCTGGTTCCAGCTCTACGTCATGAAGGACCGCGGCTTCATCAAGGCGCTGATCGAGCGCGCGATCGCGGCGAAATGCTCCGCGCTGGTGCTGACCGTCGATCTCCAGGTGATCGGACAGCGCCACCAGGACATCAAGAACGGCATGACCGTGCCGCCGGAATGGTCGCTGTCGAAGCTGATCGATTTCGCCACCAAGCCGGCCTGGGTGTCGGGCGTGCTGCAGGGCAAGCGCCGCACCTTCGGCAATCTCGCAGGTCACCTGAAGGTCAGCGACGACATCACCTCGCTGTCGACCTGGATCAACTCTCAGTTCGATACCTCGCTGAACTGGAACGACATCGAGTGGATCCGCTCGATCTGGCCGGGGAAGCTGGTCCTGAAGGGCATTCTCGACGTCGAGGACGCCGAGCTCGCGGCGAAAACCGGGGCGCAGGCGATCGTCGTCTCCAACCATGGCGGCCGTCAGCTCGACGGCGCACCGTCCTCGATCGAGGTGCTGCCCGAGATCGTCGATGCCATCGGTGACAAGATGGAGATCATGTTCGACGGCGGCATCCGCTCCGGCCAGGACGTGATGCGCGCGCTCGCGCTCGGGGCAAAGTCCTGCATGATCGGCCGCGCCTACGCCTATGGCCTAGGTGCCGGCGGCCAGGCCGGCGTCGCCAAGGCGATCGACATCATCCAGAAGGAATTGCTCACGACCATGGGCCTGTGCGGCGTCAACCGGGTCGAGGAGATCGACGATCACATCATTGCGGTGTGAGCCGCAAAGACGGTGCCGTAGGGTGGGCAAAGCGTAAACGTGCCCACCAATGTTCATGGCAGCAGGAAGACGTGAGCACGGCGCAAGCGCGCCTTTGCCCACCCTACGGGCTCTCGGTGTAGTCGAAGATCGCGCCCCCAATCTCCGCCGTCGTCCCGGCGAAAGCCGGGACCCATAACCACAGGATTGGGTTTGGCGAAGACTGATAGTTCAGTCTTCGCGCGGTATCGAGACCTGAGACAATCGATGAATCACGCGGTATGGGTCCCGGCCTTCGCCGGGACGACATCGTATTTGCGGTAGCAGTCCTGGCTCACATCGGCGGCGTCACGCCGTCCCGGCCGACATTCACGCGGTTCGCCTCCAGCGAGCCGTCGTCCTTCTTCGCCGCGCCGAAGATGATCAGCTTGGCGCCGGGTTTCACCTCCGACTTGTCGGTGGCGACGAAGGTGACGATCGGGGTGTCCGGCGGCACCACGACTTTCTTCTCGCCGTCCTTGTACTTCACCGTGATGTTCTGGCCGTCGGTGCCCTTGACCGTCTGCGCCACGGTGGCGTTGGTCATGGTCGAGTTGGCGCGGGCGTCCCAGGGGCGGAAGCCTTCGGCGGCGCCACGCTGGTTCTCCGGGAAGATGTGCACGGCGATCGCCTTCTGGGTGCCGTCGGGCTCGGGCATGGCGGTGACGCCGATGTAGGAACCTTCCTTGATCTCCGACAGCGAGGTCTTGATCACGGCGAAAACGGCAACGTTGTCGGTCATCTTCACCTTCACGTCGCTGCCCTCGCGGGTCTTGATGCCGAGCGTGTTGCCGTCGACGCTCTCGATGGTGCCGCGGATGCGCACCGTCGGCGCCTGCTGCGCAGAAGCGGATGATACGGCGATCAGGGTTGCGAATGCAGCCACGGCAGCGCGTGGCATCCAGTTGGTCCGTTTCGACATGGCCTTGTCCCTCCAGGCAGGTGTGGCGATCACACGGCAAACCCCGTGCAACCACCGCTATTCCCTGCTCGGCCGATCACATCGGCGGGGTCAGGCCATTGAGGCCGACGCTGACGCGGTTGGTCTCGAACGAGCCGTCCGGGAGCTGCTTCATGAAGGCGACGACCTGGGCGCCCGGCTTCAGCTCGCCCTTGTCGCCGGGCACGAAGGTCACTACCGGCGTGTTGTCGGGGACGAACACCTTCTTCTCGCCGTCCTTGTATTTGACCAGCAGCGTGTGGCCGTCATTGCCGACCACGCTCTCGGACACCGTGGCGTTGGTCATGCTCGAATTCGGCTTGAGGTCGTAGGGACGCGAGCCTTCGCCGGTGCCGCGCATGTTTTCCGGAAACACGTGCACCTCGACGGCGTTGTTGCCGCCATCCGGTCCCGGCACGGTGGTGGCGCCGACGAAGGAGCCGACCTTGATGTCGGCGAGTGAAATCTTTGTAATTCCCGATACGCTGACGTCGGGCGCGATGCGCAGCTTGACGTCCTCGCCGGTGCGCGACTTGACCTGCATGGTGTCGCCAGTGACGCTCTCGATCGTGCCGCGCACGCGCGTCGGCACCGGCGCCTTCTGCGCGAAGGCCGCGAAGGTGGACGCGGCCACCATGGCAACGGCGATGAGCGGGCGTGTGAAAGTTACGCGTTGAATAGTCATGACGGTCTCCGATTGTCCCACGGGGATAGAACTCCGGAGGTGGTGTGCTATTCGCAGCGCTCCGCTCAAGTCTTTGTGAGATCGGCCTCGACCAGCGCGCGCAATTCGGCCGTCACCCGGGGCCTGCGGCCAAACCACAGCTCGAAGCCGCGCACCGCCTGGTGCAGCAGCATGCCGAGCCCGTCCGCGGTCCTCAGGCCGCGCGCCTTTGCGGCCGCCAGCAGCGGTGTCACCAGCGGGACATAGACGAGATCGGCGACGACGGCCTCTTGCGGCAGGCGCGCCAGTTCGACGTCGAGCGGCGGCTGGCCGTGCATGCCGAGCGAGGTCGTGTTCACGAGAAGTTTCGCGCGCGGCAGCACGTCGCCAATCGCGTCCCACGTAACAGGGTGCACGTTCGGACCGAACTGACTTGCAAGGGTCTCTGCCCGCGCGATGGTGCGATTGGCGAGATGGATGCGCTTGACCCCGCGCTCGAGCAGGCCGAACACGACAGCACGGGAGGACCCGCCGGCACCGAGCACCAGTGCTTCGTCCGCCTTGTCCCAGCCGGGCGCGCTGGCGTCGAGATTGCCGACGAAGCCCTCGACATCGGTATTGGTCGAGCGCAGCTCGCCGTTCTCGAACCACAGCGTGTTGGCCGCGCCGACGGCTTTCGCACGCGCATCCGGTGCCGACAGCGCCAGCACGGCTTCCTTGTGCGGGATGGTGACGTTGGCGCCGACGAAACCGCGCAGCGACAGCCGCAGCACGAAGTCGCGCAAATCATCGGGCGGCACCGCCTCGATGACGTAACCGCCTTCGATGCCGAGCGTGCGCAGCCAGTAATGATGAATCAGCGGCGAGCGCGAATGCGCGGCCGGCCATCCGATCAGACAGGCTGCGGGAGCCTTGGTCACTGTCGTCGTCTCCTTGGGTCGTATTGGAGGCGATCCATTTCGCGTCCCGCCAGCTCTGTCAAGCGCGCGTGCGCCGCATCGCCACGGCTACGGTCGCGGCCAGGGTCAGCGCCGCGCCGGCGGCGAACCAGATCGCGGCCAGGTTGATCCAGGCATAGCCGAGCGCGCCGGCCGCCGAGCCGGCAACGAGCGCCGCCCATAGCAGCAGGTTGGGCGCCCAGCCCCAGCGCGGCCCGCCGGTCAGGCTGACCGCAAGAAGCTGACCGACCTTGACCAGCGCGCCGGTGACATAGGTGAGACCGAGACCGGCGCCGCCGTCGATCTGGAACACGGCATTCTCCAGCCCCATCGCGAGCACGATGGCCGTGATCGCGAGGTTCGGCATGCCAGAGGCATGGCAGAGCCCGGCCCCCGCGAGCAGCACCGCTTCGATCAGCAGCAGCCAGGGCTGCCGCTCGGCGCCGCCGCCGAGCACGACCAGGCTGCCGACGGCCGCACCCGCCACGAACAGCGCGATCAGGCCGAACACGCCGGCAGCCTGCCACCACGCGGCGTCCGCAAGGCTGACGCCGAGGCGCGTGGAATTGCCGCTCATGAAGGAGACGAACAGGCCGCCGAGATGCAGGAACCCGATGCCGTCGACATAGCCCGCCAGCATGCTGAGCGCGCAGGCGAGCGCAACATCGCGACGTGATTTGAGCATGCCGATCCACCACCCCGTGAGGCGGCAGTGTCGGTCAAATCGCACCGCTTGAGAAGTGCGCGGCGTCAGGCCTTGGCCGCGTCATCGGCCGCGGACTTCGCCGCGCCAGCCTTGATGTCGGCGACGGCGCGCGCGATGGTCTCGCGATAGCGGGCGCGCGGCGGCGTCACGCCGTGGGTGAGCAGCGCGCGGCGGACCGCGGGCGATGCCCCCGTGATGAACAGGCGGATGCCCTGGCGGTGCGCCTTGACGGCGACGCGGCCGAGCACGTTGGCCGCGGTCGAATCCAGGAACGGCACCGCGGCGAAATCAACCACAAAGCCCTTGCGCTTGTCGGCGATGCCGTCGAGCACGCCGCCGATCGCCGAGGCCGCGCCGAAGAAGAACGCGCCGGTGATGCGATAGACCAGCACGTCCCGATCGATCGCAAGGCCGGGATCGTAAGGCACGCGCTCGCCATTGCCGTCGTCGGGGCGATCGGCTGCGACGAGCGGCGTACGGTCCTCGATGCCGGTCATCTCCGCCATGCGGTGGATGAACAGCACCGCGCCGAGCGCGAAGCCGACCAGGATGCCTTCAGTGAGATCGCGGAAGATCGTGAGCAGGAAGGTTGCGAGCAGCACTACCGCGTCGCCCCAGGAGGAGCGCAGGAGGGTCGCGAACTCCTGCTTCTCCGCCATGGTCCAGGCGACCACCACCAGCACGGCGGCGAGCGCGGCGAGCGGAATGTAGCTCGCGAGCGGCGCCGCAATCAGCATGAACAGCAGCAGGAACACCGCATGCAGCATGCCCGCGAGCGGCCCGCGCGCGCCGGCGCGGATATTGGTGGCGGTGCGCGCGATCAGGCCGGTGACGCAGATGCCGCCGAACAGCGCCGAGCCGACATTGGCGACGCCTTGCGCCACCAGCTCGCAATTGGAGCGGTGACGGCGCCCGGTCATGCCGTCGGCCACCACCGCCGACAGAAGGGATTCGATGGCGGCCAGCAGCGCAAAGGAGATCGCGTCGGGCAGCACCGCCTTCGCCTTCGCAATCGAGAACGCGGGCAGCGCCGGCGAGGGCAATTCGCGCGGGATGCCGCCGAAGCGGCTGCCGATGGTCTCGACCGGCAGCGAGAACACCGCGCATGCGACCGCCGCGAACACCACCGCGATCAGGATGCCGGGCCAGGACGGACGCCAGATCCGCAAGGCCGCGATGATGGCGATGCTGCCGATCGCGACGGCAACGGCCGACGGATTGATGGTGGGCAGGCCTGCCGCGAGCGCGGCGAGCTTCGGCACGAACTCGCTGGGCTCCTTGCCCGCGAGCGTGATGCCCGAGAGATCGCGGAGCTGGCTCGCGAAGATGATCACCGCGATGCCGGCGGTGAATCCGACCGTGACCGGATAGGGGATGAACTTGATGTAGGTGCCGACGCGCAGCAGGCCCGCGGCGATCAGGAACAGGCCCGCCATCATGGTGGCGAGGATGACGCCGTCGACGCCGTGCCGCTCCGCGGTCACCGCGACCAGCACGATGAAGGCGCCGGCGGGGCCGCCGATCTGGAAGCGGCTGCCGCCGAGCAGCGACACGATGAAGCCGCCGACGACGGCGGTGTAGAGGCCGCGGTCCGGCGTCACGCCCGAGGCGATCGCGATCGCCATCGACAGCGGCAGCGCCACGATCGCCACCGTCAGGCCCGCGAAGACGTCGGCGCGGAAATCCCCGACGCCGTAGCCTTCGCGCCAGACTGTGACGAGCTTTGGCAAATACAGTTCGGCAAAGGTCGGCCGGCGCAGCCGGTGCAGCCCGCTCGCGTGATCGCTGGTGATGCTCATGCCTCGCTGCCTCACAATGCTCCACTGCATCGTGCGGCCGCGATCCCGGACGCGACGGTGCGTTAGCTCTTCCCTGCAGGCACGATCATCGCGACGATCATGCCCCTACCCTGCGCGGCGGCCCGGCCTCCCTCAGGCGCACGCCGCGCCCGCCGCTGTCGCTGCGCGCCTGCTCGCCGATCAACTCGACGCCGGCGCGGTCGAACGCCTCGACCACCTTCATCAAGGTCTCGACCACGCCACGCACATTGCCGGTCGATGCCTCCATCCGCTGGATGGTCGGCAGCGACACGCCGGCAAGCTCGGCCAGCGTTTTCTGGTCAATGCCGAGCAGCGCGCGGGCTGCCCGCATCTGGAATGACGTGATCAATCCGACCTCACGTGTCAGGAGTTATAAATGATATCTGACATATGTACAATGATGTAAAATACATCATCTAGAGGCGAGCGCAAGGGCCTTGGCTGTCTCCGCCGTCATTGCGAGGAGCGCAGCGACGAAGCAATCCAGAATCCTTCTGCGGAAAGATTCTGGATCGCTTCGCTCGCAATGACGGGTGGGGAGAGCGAGGCCTAATCTAGACGCGCCCGTGGAGGAAGCCCCTCACCCCACCCTCTCCCCGTGAAGGACGGGGAGAGGGAGTGAGAGAGTGGTGCCCTCACTGCGCGAGAGACAGATTCACGCCGCGTGCTGGTGGGCGGCGATGATCTGGTCGGCGGCGCGGCCGGTGACTTCGGCCATGTGGTCGAACTGACGGGTGAAGCTGCCCGCGCCTGCCGTGGCCGAACGCAGCTCGACGATGAGCTCGCCGATCTCGGCTTCCGGCATCATGGCGCGGACGCAGTCCCAGCCGCTCCAGCCGTCGCGGGTGTCGAAGCCGAGGATCTGGCCGCGCCGCGCCGACAGGATCGCGTTGATCTTGGCGGTGGCGTCGGTCGGACAGACGATCTCGACCACGTGGATCGGCTCCAGCAGCACCGGCTGGCATTGCGGCAGGCCTTCGTTGAGCCCGACCCGCGCCGCCGTGCGGAAGGCGAGGTCGGAGCTGTCGACGCTGTGATAGGAGCCGTCGGTCAGCGTCACCTGCAAATCGGTGACGGGGAAGCCGAGCGGACCGCGCGTCAGCCCGTCGACGACGCCCTCCTCCACCGCCGGGATGTAGTTGCGCGGCACCGCGCCGCCGACCACCTTCTCGGTGAACTTGAAGCCGTCGCCGCGCGGCAGCGGCTTGATGTCGAGCACGACGTCGCCGAACTGGCCGTGGCCGCCGGACTGCTTCTTGTGACGGCCGCGCTGGGTGATCGGCTTGCGGATGGTCTCCTGATAGCCGATCGCGGGCGGATGCGAGGTGACCTTGACGCCGAAGCGATCGCGCAGGCGCTCGCTGGCGACGCGCAGGTGCATCTCGCCCTGGCCCCACAGCACGGTGTCGTGGGTCTTGGGGTTCTGCACGATCATGAGCGAGGGATCCTCCTCATGCAGCCGCATCAACGACTGGCCGAGCTTGACGTCGTCCTTGCGGTCGGTGGCCGCAACGGAGATCGCGAGCACGGCCGAGGTCGCCTCCTCCGCGACCAGCGCTGCGGGCGGGGTCTTGCCGCTCGAGACCGTGTCGCCGGTCTTGACCGGATCGAGCTTGGCGAGCGCCACCGTGTCGCCGGCTTCCGCCGACGCGCGCTTGGTGTCGTAGGCGCCGTTGACGGCGAGGATGCCGGAGATGCGCCCCGCGCCGCCGGAGGAGGATTGCAGCGTGGCGCCGTCGTCGAGATGGCCGGCGAGCAGCCGCGTCAGCGACAGCTTGCCGCCGTGCTGCGAATGCAGCGTCTTGAAGACGTAGCCGAGCGCATCCTTGCTCTCGGGCGCGCCGAGACGCTTCGCGGTCTCCGCAACGCCTGGCGCTTCATGGCGCAGCGCCTTCATCAGGCGCAGCACGCCGTTTTCGCGCGCGGCCGCGCCGAGCAGCACCGGGCAGATCTGCCCTTCGCGCAATTCGCGGGCGAGATCGTCGAACACCGCATCGCGCGGCGGCTGGATGTCCTCGAGCAATTGCTCCATCAGCGCATCGTCGTGGTCGGCGAGCTTCTCCAGCATCGAGAAGCGGGCCTCCTTCTCGCGGTCGAGATCGCCGCCTTCGAGCGCGACCACCTCGGAGGCCTTGTGCTCGCGATAGATGAAGGCGCGCTCCAGCGCGAGATCGACGAACCCTTCGATCAGCTCGCCCTTCCAGATCGGGATCTGGCGCAGCACCAGCGGCACGCGCGAGGCGGGCTGGAGCATCGCGAGGGTCTCGCGGATGCGCTTGTTGGCGCGGTCGATCTTGTTGAGGAACAGGAAACGCGGGATCTTCAGCTCCTCCAGCTCGCGCAGGATGATCTGAAGCTGCGGCAGCTTCTTCTCGTCGGCCTCGCAGACCACGATGGCGGCGTCGACCGCGGGCAGCGCGGCGCGCATGTCGTGGGCGAACTCGACGGAACCGGGACAATCGAGGAAGGTGTAGCTGTCGCCCATGAAGCTCGTGGTGGCGGCAGTGAGGCCGACGGTCATCTTGTGATGACGGGCCTCCGGAGTGGCGTCGCCGACGGATGTTCCGGCATCGACGCTGCCGGCGCGCGGGATTGCGCCCGTTCGCGCCAATATTGCTTCGAGAAGAGTGGTTTTACCGCTTTGGAAAGGGCCCACCAGCGCGATGCACCGTGGACCTCGGGGACTTCTGACGTCTTGTCCCATTTCGCCGCCTCCTTGGTGTGGAGCTCGGCCCATGATTGGGTCGGCAAACGCGGATGCTCTGCCCGTCCCCGAGATTTGGCAAGCGTCAAACGTCGCTGCGGTGCGTCGTCGGTTGAATCCGTTGTAAAGTCTTGGAGATCAGCCGCGCTGTTCCACCTCTCCCCGATGGGGAGAGGTGAAGCGACATGTCTTAACGGCCCGGACGCAGTTCCAGGCTTTCGAGGCCGGCGGCGACGCTGAGGCCGACCTGGCCCTGCACGCTGAGCGGCTGGAGCGCGATCGAATTGTTGGAGCCGCCGACCAGCACGTTGCCGCCGACACCGACGCCGAGCGCGGCGCTGCCCTGCGCGCCCGCGTAATTGCCGGAGAGATCGCCGGGGCCGAGGCGGTCGACCGGCGCGAACACGCCCCAGGCCAGCGTGGTCTCCTGGGTGATGCCGATGTCGAGGCCGACCTTGCGGATCGTCGCGACGTAACGGTCATCGGGCAGACCGTCGGCGCGCAGCACGCAACCGAGATTGGTCACCGAGCCCACGATGAAGCCGACGCTGGCGCCGCCGCGGCATTCGAGCACGCCGACCCGCACCATGCGCTGCTGCTGCGCGCTGACGCCGGCAACGGAAGCAACGAGGCTCGCGACAGTGAGTCCGGCGAGGAGGAGTGAGCGGCGCATGAAAGATCTCCGGCGATGGATGTGATGCGAGCAGAGAGAGCTCCCTGCCCGTGTTGCGCGATGGTCTATGCCACAAGACCCATGGCGGTGCCAGATCGCGCGCCCCGATGAGCGTGCGATCAACAAAAAGGCCCGCCGGAGGCGGGCCTTTCCAATTTGCACTGTCGCGGCAGGCTCAGCGAAGATTGCCGCAGAAGCGCTGGATGCGCTTGCAGGCGTCTTCGAGGTCCGAGGTCTTGGTCGCGTAGGAGATGCGGAACGCCGGGCCGAGGCCGAAGGCCGAACCCTGCACCACGGCGACGCCTTCGGTCTCCAGCAGCTCGGTGACGAAGTCCTCGTCATTGCCGATCACCTTGCCCGACGGCGCGGTCTTGCCGATCGTACCGGCGCAGGACGGATAGACATAGAACGCACCCTCGGGACGCGGGCACTCGATGCCCTTGGCCTGATTGAGCATGGAGACGACGAGGTCGCGGCGCTCCTTGAACACCTTGTTGTTGGCGGGGATGAAGTCCTGCGGACCGTTGAGCGCTTCCACCGCCGCCCACTGCGCGATCGACGACGGGTTCGAGGTCGATTGCGACTGGATGGTCGACATCGCCTTGATGAGCTGGGCCGGGCCGCCGGCATAGCCGATGCGCCAGCCGGTCATGCAATAGGCCTTCGACACGCCGTTCACGGTGAGCGTGCGGTCGTAGAGTTTCGGCTCGACCTGCGCGACCGTCGTGAACTGGAAGTCGTCATAGACGAGGTGCTCATACATGTCGTCGGTCATCACCCAGACATGCGGGTGCTTGACCAGCACGTCGGTGAGCGCCTTCAGCTCGGCCCTGGTGTAGGCCGCACCGGTCGGGTTCGACGGCGAGCACAGGATGACCCATTTGGTCTTCGGCGTGATCGCGCGCTCGAGCGCCTCGGGCTGAAGCTTGAAACCGGTCGCGGCGGTGCAGACCACCGGCACCGGCTCGCCGCCGGCGAGCGCCACCATTTCAGGATAGCTGACCCAGTACGGCGCCGGGATGATCACCTCGTCGCCCGGATTGATGGTTGCCATCAGCGCGTTGTAGAGCACCTGCTTGCCGCCGGTGCCGACGATGATCTGGTTCGGCTTGTAGACCACGCCGTTCTCGCGCTGGAACTTGCCGATGATGGCTTCCTTCAGCTCGGGAATGCCGTCCACCGCGGTGTACTTGGTCTTGCCGGCCTCGATGGCGTGGATCGCCGCCAGCTTGATGTTGGCGGGCGTGTCGAAGTCGGGCTCGCCGGCACCGAGGCCGATGACGTTGCGGCCCGCCGCTTTCAGCGCACGTGCTTTATCCGTGACCGCGATGGTCGCGGACGGCTTCACACGGTCGAGCGCAGCGGCAAGGAAGGACATCGTCATCTCCTGACAAGCGTCGTGAACCATAT